>UMJI01067360.1_pt1 | contig 27602 bp, 21 predicted proteins | sample 1965991 | NCBI WGS metagenome assembly UMJI01 (sample SAMEA4836140, study PRJEB28245) | human gut metagenome | biome: gut microbiome; material: fecal sample | place: Denmark | collected 2008
TAGAGAATATGTATAAAATGCGCTACATTATATAATTCGTGCGTGCGCGTACGTGCATGCGCGTAGGCACAGATGAATTATGACTATCGGAAAACGCCTCATCCGCCCCGGAAGAAGCCCCCTGCAGCCTTCAAAAAAAACGCAAGTGCATTTGATATAAAACGCAAGGGCATTTCACTTCAAACGCAAGGACGTTTTAGTTCAAACGCAAGTGCGTTTTGGATGGAACGCAAGGGCGTTTTTTTCACGGACAAAAACAAAAGGAAATACTACACGGAAAAGGGCATAAAAAAAGGAGTTCCGCTGAACTCCAACCTTTGTTAACCTTAAATCTAATACTATGAAAAACACAGTACAAAAGTATTTATTTTATCCGGAATAGCAAAACAAAACACCAAAAAAGAATGTTTTACAACATACATTAACCAAACCCTATTTACCGATTAAATCCCTTAACAAATATAGCCTCAACCTTAAAAAAATCAAGAACGAGACTGCATTATCATATTACCTCTCCCAACCATCGATTACTTTTGTCTAAAAATCATACACCCCATGTCAAAAATTTAGACACTCACAGAAAGCAGAAAAATCGCATATACCTATAAATCAACGATTTGAAATAATGGCACGAAAATTGTATAGTGCATTTGCAGTAAAAACAAAACCAAACACAGAAAAATGAAAACTTACTTTACCTTTTTACAGCGCAACAAGCTTTTTACCTTTGTCAATGTCATCGGATTAAGTATCTCACTCATGTTTCTCCTGCTGATTACCCACATGGTGACTCGACAACTCACCGTAGACAAAGACATGAAAGATGCAGACCGGACTTATGTACTGGCTAACGAGATATGGGCAGGAGGTCACATCTTGCTGGGTGACAAACTGCAAAGCCGTTATCCGGAAATAGAAGACTGGTGCGCCGTAAGCGGTTACTATGAACAGTTTGTCAGAACTAACGACCAACCGGTTAATATACAAATGATGTTTGTCCGCGAAAACTTCTTCCGGTTCTTCAACTTCCATCTGCTGGAAGGGAATCCGGAAACCTTGCTGGCCAATGAAAACAACATCGTGCTGACACGTTCCTGTGCCATCAAGCTGTTTGGTACGGAGCATGCGTTAGGAAAAACACTTATTGAACAAGCATTCGGTGACCGGCGCTGTACAGTAAGTGGAATCATTGAAGACATTGATAATTCTATCTTTCCTTCCAATATTGAAGCATTCAGCCTTCATAAAAATGTCCGGTATGTCCATTGGAGTGCCAGCGAAGAAAATACCCAGTTGGGCAATGCCGCCAGCTGCATCTTCTTCCTGCGTTTCCATCCAAACGTCAATCCCAACGATAAAGCCGATGACATAGCCCGCTTTTTCAAAGAATTCTTCTGGATCTACCAATATGATTCCGTTAAAAAGGTATTATTCATCCCCGTACACAAGTTTTACTTCTCCGATACACAGGCTGCCGGAGCCATACTCAACCAATATAGCCTGAAAGTAGTACTTATTTTCCTGACCATCGGCGTTTTGATTCTGTTTATGGCTATCTTCAACTATACCAGCATGAGTATTGCCCAGACCAGTTACCGGGCCAAGGAAATGGCTACCCGGCGCCTGTTAGGTTCTTCCAAGAAAAGCATCTTCTGGCGCATGATTGCCGAATCGTTCCTGCTGACCACGCTGGCCTTTGTGATTGGTTTTCTACTGGCCAAGGCAGCAGAACCTACAGCCATGGAACTGCTTCATACACGGCTTGACATTGTGGGTGACTTAAATCCCGTCACCCTATTGTGCTACCTGCTTCTGATTACCGTACTTTCCCTGCTCTCCGGATTCGTGCCTGCCACCCTACTGTCACGCTACAATCCGCTGGACATCGTAAAAGGCACCTTCCGCCGCAAGACCAAGACTTTATACCTCCGCCTGCTAAACATTGTGCAAAACGGACTCACCATCGCCATGTTAGGATGTGCCATTTACCTGAGTGTACAGATTTACCGCATCCTGCATGCCCCATTAGGGTATGAATACGGACACGTCATCCACTATCCTCGTATGACCAACGACCAGAAACTTCAGCTTTTCCGCCAGGAAGCTCAGAAACTTCCTTTTGTAAAACGCGTCAGTTTTTCAGATGGTATCCCCATAGACGGAGGAAATAACGACACCATGAACTTTTACTCCGCAGACAGCACCCAGGTACTGAGTTTCCAAACTTTTATAGTAGACTCAGCCTTTATTGACATATTACACATTCAAATTACAGAAAACCGCCATGCAGGATACGATCCTCAGAACTATCTGGTGGGACAATCAGCCATGAAAGAATTAAAACGACTAGGATTTACCAACCATGTGAGTAGTAGCGACGGTAACTACTCTTGGAACATCACCGGTGGGTTCAAAGATTTCCAGATTCGCTCTCTGCTTATGAAAGATCCTCATCCGCTGCGTATGCAAATTGCTCCTTCCGACAGCATCAGCCCATGGAATATCCTGGTAGAAGTACGCGATGAACAACCCGAAGCTTATAAAAAGCAGCTGGACCAGCTCTATTCCAAGATAATAGACGGATACCCGTTTGATTCAGAATGGTATGACACACTGGTACAGAAAATATATGAAGACATTACCCGTATGAATCACCTGATTCTTATTTTCACCTGCGCAGCACTGGTTATTTCCCTGTTAGGACTTACCGCCATGAGTATCTACTTCATCGCACAACGTAAACGAGACATCGCCGTACGCAAGGTATTCGGTTCCGACAGCCGCAGTGAAATGCTCCGGTTAATGAAATTTTCTTCCGCATCACTGGCGGTCAGTCTACTCATCGGCCTCCCGCTGATGTATATCGGCATTCAGCAGATAGACAAGATTGTGACCTACGAAAGCAGTTTCCCCTGGTGGGTACCGGTTGCCGCTTTCCTGATTGTAGCCCTCATCTCACTGGCCTCCGTCTGGCTAATCAGCCGAAAAGCCGTACGGGAAAATCCAGTACTGAACCTGAAAACAGAATAGTCTTTATCAACTCAGAAACATAAAAAATGAAAATATGAAAACCATCCTACGAAATCTATTCTATACGCTGAAACGCTTCCAGACCGCCTCTGTGCTGAACCTGATGGGACTTTCGGCTGCCTTTGCCGCCTTCGTCCTGCTTATGATGAAGGTGAGCTACGAACGCGATTTCGATACCTGCTATCCCCATACCGACCGCCTGGTCATGCTGAATCTGGCACAACCTCAAGAGGAGAATTATGTCAGTACACTCCCCCGAGGCCCTATCGACTACCTCATCCAACAAGTACCGGGCATCGAATATGGCACCATCTATTCCCCGGCCTGGCAGAAGCAGGCTTTCTATACCGACCCCAAGAATCCGCAATACTTCTATGAGGAACCCTGGGCCGTGTATCCCGACTTCGGAAAAATTATCGGACTGAAGTTCGTGGAAGGCAGTGACCAAGAAATGAACCGACCGGAAAGTGTCATCGTATCCGAAAGCTATGCCCACAAACTATTCCCAAATGGAAATGCCTTAGGTTCCTATCTGTACACAGATACTCCAGACTGGCGAAATCCGGAAGCCACCAAATTCCGGATATGCGGTATTTTTAAAGACCTGCCGGAAAACTGCCAGTTCAAAAATGACCTCTTTGTTCCGATGGGAAAACTTCAGGAGAACGACTGGGGCAGCCAGAACTTCTTTGCATTCTTCTTGCTAAAACCAGGAGTCAGCGTGGAAGAAGTCAACCAGCAGATTGCAGCTACAGAAGCCAACAAACGACTGTTTACCGGGGATTCAGGGACACAGAAACTCTATGTTATCCCGATACAGAAACTGTATTATGACATGCATTCCCCCTACTACTTCCAAACAGGCAGCCGCAGTACCATGACTCTGCTGGTAAGTATCGGGTTCCTGATTATCCTCATAGCCTGCATCAACCTTATCAATTTCAGCACGGCACTGGCTCCGGTGCGTATGCGCAGCATCAATACCCAGAAAGTGCTAGGAAGCACCAACGGAGAATTGCGCCGTGCCCTGGTAGCCGAATCGGTGAGCATCGTATTGATAGGCTGGCTATTATCATTAGGTATTGTCGCAGCCCTGATACGACTGAACGTATTATCCTTTATGGGTTTCACTCCTTCTCTGCTCGTTTACTGGAAATATGTACTTTACACCGGAGTGATAGCCCTGCTTACCGGTATCGTGGCCGGACTGTATCCGTCATGGTACATGACTTCTTTCCCTCCTGCCCTTGTATTGAAAGGAAACTATGCCCTGAGCGGAAAAGGGAAACGGCTTCGTACGGTACTCATCGGTTTCCAGTATATCGTTTCGTTTGCCCTGATTGTGACCGCAGCTTTTATTTTCCTGCAGAACCGATTCATGCGAAACCATGAACTGGGCATCGACAAAGACCAGATACTGGTCGCTTCCCTCCCCCAAATGCCTTATCACAGCAGTCCGTACCGCAAATTCGACAGTCAGCTGAAAAGTTTTGCTGAAATCGACGACATCGCCTACGCCAAATGGGAGTTAGGAGCTACCGAGGGATATACACAGTATACCTTCCGCTACAAAGGAAACAACTACGGACATCAGTATATTGACGTCACAACGAACTTCTGCCGGGTCATGGGAATGCACATTCTGTCGGGAAGCGACTTCCTGCCCAGCGATTCCATCTACACCTCCCAATTAAACTTTATCGCCACGCAGGACCTTCAGGAAGAAAGCAGTATCCCGGCAGGAGAAACACTCGACTTTTTCCCATGGGGAATGAGCGCCACGCTCAAAGGATATGTGAACAACGTGCAGTTTACATCACTCAAAACAGGCTCCGTCCCCTATATTTTCTGTCCCAACGGTATCTACAGCAACAATGTGCTACCATTTGCCTACATCCGCATAAAGGCCGGAAGTAATATGGACAGCGCACTGAAGCATATCCGTCAGACAATGAGTGAATGCTTTACGGGTTATCCCACAGAAGTGAAATTTTACGACCAGATATACGGCCAGCTTTATCAAAAAGAAACAAACCAGCAAAAGATAATCACCTGGTTCAGTCTGCTTGCCATTCTGATTTCACTGGTAGGAGTGTTCGGACTGATTATTTTTGAAGCGGCACACCGCCGTAAGGAAATCGGGGTACGAAAAGTGTATGGAGCCTCCACGGGACAAATTCTCTAGATGTTTGGCCGCTCCTACCTCACACTGTCCATCGTCTGCTCACTCTTAGCCAGCCCCATCGCCTGGTATGCCGTATCGGAATGGCTGAAACAGTTCAATGAGAAAATTCCTATTTCCCCATGGGTATTTCTGATTACATGCGTCATAATCAGTCTGATTACACTGATTACCATTACTATACAGAATTACCGGACGGCTCGTAACAACCCTGTAAACAGCTTGAAATCAGAATAAATACAAGAGAAATAGCCTGGAAAAAGGCATAAAAAAAGGAGTTCCGCTGAACTCCAACCTTTGTTAACCTTAAATCTAATACTATGAAAAACACAGTACAAAAGTATTTATTTTATTTGAAACAGCAAAACATAAGGCCTAAAAAGTATGTTTTACAACACACATTAACTACTAAGTACCGGACGATAAAACCCATTAACAAAATCGAGTTCAAATATAAAAAAAGACTATCAGAAGCGACTGCCTGTCAGCAGTCTGCCAGTTTGTAAGTGCGGAAGCGTTTCCCTTTCTTAAGTTTGAACACCAGTTCCCTCCGGTCCTTATGGAAAAAGCGATCGTGGATATTCACACCAAACTCACACGTTTCTCCTTTTTTCATATTAGGAAGATGAATCCGGCATATTCTTTTCTTTTTATAGAACAAATAGAAACAGGTCTTACGCATCACCTTTTCTCCCTCATTACTGATTTTCATTTTCAGACGTTTTCCATCGTGCATCGCACAAAATACCGGAGGATAAATCACCATTTCCTTCAGTACATCATCGCTGTCATTAGACTCCACCAGTCGCAGACATTCATTGTCCGATACAGACTGAGCACAAATTTGTCCGATAAAGAAAATCCACACACATACGATTCCTATGATTCTATGATACTTCATAACCCAATACCTCCTTTATTATACCCATGGCACCTAAAGTTACAAAAAGATTCAATTACCTTGCATAAATAAAAGGTTTATTTCACAAATGAAGAATAAAAGGCCAGTTTCAGGATAAATCATACCATAAAGCACGCGGCCTGACACACCGTTATGGCATGCCAGGCCGCTCTGCTGAAATTTGCAATTCTTACTTATTTTTCTTCCACTGTTCTTTCTCTATCAAATAAGAGATGACAAGCCCTAAACCTCCTCCTAACAGAACGCACGCTCCGTAAATTATGGAAACAGCCTCTTTTACGGTATAAGGATAATTATCAGACAAATAATCCGGTTGGGTGGTACATGCCAACATGTATCCTACCAAAAGCCCTGCCCCCAATCCAAGCAGCAAGCATCCTATACGCAGTCCTCCAAACGAATACAGGCTGGGACGATACATAATGCCATTCTTAAAGGTTTCCGGCGTCAGTTTGTCGCCCATCTTTTCAATCAGCATCATCCGTTCCCTTCTTCCGGCAAACAGTTCAAACAATTTATAAATCACTCCAAAAACAATTGCCACATTGGCCACAATCATCAATTCTTCCATTTTATTCGGTTTTTAATTTGTTACTTTGCCCTTTAGACGCAACCCATACAGAAAGGTTACACTTTTACCGAGAAAAATATTTTTCTAATTTCAGTGTAACCTTTTACTTTGCTCTGCGTCTAAAGGACATCATGAATCACGAGGAACTACATATCATAGCATCTATCCTAAGCGGACGAACCGAACAGTTCGCCTATTTTCTCGACACCTACGGGCCACAGGTTTTCCACCTGATCGTCCGCATGGTAGGCTCACCGGAAGATGCGGAAGAACTGACACAAGACTGTTTTATGAAAGCCTTCACCCACCTTTCCTCGTTTCATGGAGACAGCAGTTTCTCTACCTGGATTTACCGCATTGCCTACAATGAAGCGACTTCCGCACTCCGGAAAAAAGATAAAGAACTGCTTTCATTCGACGACCGGATATGGAACAGTCTTTCAGATAAAGAAATAGATGAGGAGCTGGATACCGAAAACGAAATGCAAATTCAGAAACTGCAGCAGGCACTCACCCAGCTCAAGCCCGATGAGCAGGCACTGGTCACTCTGTTCTATGAAGAAGAAAAAAACATAGAAGAAATAGCCTATATCTTTCACCTGACAGAAAGCAACGTAAAAGTAAAGCTGCACCGCATCCGAAAAAAGTTATGTAACTTAATGAAAGAGGAGATTTAAGCCATGAGAACAACAGATAAAGGACTTCAGAAAGCCATAAAAAGGCAGCCCCATTACGAGCTGCCCAGTAATTTCAGTTACCGTATGCTACAAAAGATACAAGAGGAAAGTATCTTACGCGAAAAACGGCAGGAAAAAAGAATGTTCATTCTCTTCCTTATTTTTGCCATACTCAGCGGGGGAAGCTGCATCGGATTCTTTATATGGAAATACGGAACAACCTTCATCAGCTATTGGCACACCTGTAAGGAAATACTTCCGGACTCCCATACGCTCCTTTTCTACCTGCCCACCCTCTGCGCCCTCTGTCTGTTATACTTCTTCGACCGATGGCTACGAAAGAAAATGCATAAAACAGTTTAAAAACTGTACCATACTAAAAAGGGCGAACATCATCCGAAGTTCGCCCTTCCCATTTTTATATCAATCAAAAATCTTATTTCCGATAGCTTTCTAATTCTTCTGCCTGGAACTTACGGATGAAGTTGAAATGCTTTTCTACTTCAGATTCAGCGTAGTTCACATACACATTCAATGACTTGCCAAACATGTCAGGAGCCTTTGTCGCATCCTGCAAGAGCAGGTGGCTCATCACGCACACAGCAGCCATCTCATACAAACGACGAGATACCAAATCCAGCAATTCCTGGTTCTGTGCTTCCTTCACTGCATTGGTACATGCTTCCAGTTTACGAGTCATATCCTTGATACGATTCATATAACCTTCAAATTCCGGAGCACAAGGAATCAGTTCATATTCATGCAAAGTAGCCGCATACGAACCGTTTGTAACGTAACGGATGGCAGCTACTGTCTGCAACTGGGTAGTACCTTCATAGATGCTGGTGATACGGGCATCACGATAAATACGCTGACAAGCATATTCCATCATGAAACCTGAACCGCCGTGTACCTGGATACAGTCGTATGCATTCTGGTTGGCATATTCAGAATTCATACCTTTTGCCAGCGGAGTAAAGCTGTCGGCCAGTTTTGCATAACGTTTCTGTTCCTGACGTTCTTCCGGAGTCAGCTTGCGTTCACGGGCAATGTCATCCAAGGCTTTGTAGATGTCCACGTAACGAGAAGTCTGATACAACAACGCACGGCCTGCATCCAGTTTTGCCTTGATGGTAGCCAGCATGTCATACACAGCCGGGAATTCGATAATTGCCTTGCCGAACTGCTTACGGTCTTTTGCGTACGCCAGAGCCTCATCATAAGCAGCCTGGCTCAAACCTACAGACTGAGCGGCAATACCCAGGCGGGCACCGTTCATCAACGCCATGACGTATTTAATCAAACCTAACTTGCGTTCACCGCAAAGTTCAGCCTTCGCATTCTTGTAAACCAGCTCACAAGTAGGGGAGCCATGGATACCCAACTTGTTTTCAATACGGCGTACGTCTACTCCACCGTCATTCTTGTCATAGATAAACATGGACAATCCACGACCGTCGTGTGTACCTTCTTCCGAACGTGCCAGAACCAGGTGAAGGTTGGCATCACCGTTCGTAATGAAACGTTTCACACCGTTCAGGCGCCAGCAGCTGTTGGCTTCATCGTATGTAGCTTTCAGCATCACACTCTGAAGGTCGGAACCTGCATCCGGTTCAGTCAAGTCCATTGACATGGTTTCACCGGCACAGATACGCGGAATGAAACGGCTGTGCTGGTCTTCGTTGCCGAATTCGTATAATGTTTCAATACAGTCCTGCAATGACCATATGTTGCCGAAACCGGCGTCAGCCTGTGCCACGATCTCAGCGCACATGGTATACGGAGTGATCGGGAAATTCAAACCACCGTAACGGCGCGGCATAGTCATACCGTTCAGTCCGGCTTTCACCATTGCATCCAGGTTAACCTTTGTACCGGAAGCGTATTCCACGCGACCGTTTGCACAGTGCGGACCTTCTTCGTCCACTCCTTCTGCATTGGCAGCAATCACTTCGCCCGTAATTTCACCGGTAATTTCCAATACTTTATCGTAAGAGTCGACTGCATCCGCATAGTCCTGCGGTGCGTAGTCATACTCGTCTTTATCTCTGTAATCGCGTTCTTTCAACTGACAGATACGCTCCATCATCGGATTGTTCAAGTGGAACTTGAGTTCCGGATGTTCTGTATAAAAGTTTGCCATTTTTATTGTTTTTTTGTTGTTGTCTTAGGTTTTGGTAGTTTGAAGTTCAAAGGAAGTACATATCCCATCGATATAAACTCCCCGTAAGCCACAGCGGGCTGCCATTCTATTTTTTTCAAGTCTTCTTCCACAAGCCGTACAGCTTCCTGACGCAAGAAATAGTTTTCCGAACTTTGGGGAAGTATATAATACTTTCCAAGACGTCCTTTCTTGTCGAAAACAAGCCGAACCATCACTTGCCCTTCTATTTTCTGTTCCCATGCAGCCTGCGGGTAATGAAGATGTTCACGGATGAAAACCCGTAATCCATATTCTCCACCAGGAAAACCAACGGCCCTGTCGGAAGGATAGAAAGGAACCTCTTTACCGTCCACATTATAAACATGACCGTCCAGCAGCTTTCCTTCCTCATAGTTTTCTGTTCTCCAAACAGAACCGTTGGGATAATACATTGTCAGTTCACCGTCACGCTTCCCTTTACTGAACCAGCACACATATTTCAACTTCCCGTTCTTGTAGAAACGACACATCTCTCCTTCACGATGCCCATTTTCAAAATCAGCGGTAACGGCAGGCTCGCCGTTCGCGTAGTAAGAAATGGATTTTCCGTTCTGGACACATTGCTTCGGATTACTTACAAAGGTCGAAAAGCGGCGCAAATTCAGAAGGGTATCCCCCATATTATAAAACTTGACCTCAATTTCATTCTCACCAAGTTTCTCGGGAATGCAATACCTTATGGCTTCTTTCACATTCTCTGTCCATCGACCTTTTTTGTCTAAGTAGACAGTATCTTGTGAAAAGGCAGAAAAAGCCTGCGAAGACAAGAATAATATAAATAGCAACCTGCGCTTCATGACCAAAACATTTGCTTTACTTGCTGTTCTTCTTATAATATTTAATCATTTTCGGAATCACTTCCTCCACCGTTCCGTTGATCACGTAGTCGGCGATGGAATTGATAGGCGCATTCGGATCACTGTTAACGGAAATGATGATACCTGCATCCTGCATACCGGCAATGTGCTGAATCTGTCCGGAAATACCACAGGCGATGTACAGTTTAGGATGTACCGTTACCCCTGTCTGACCAATCTGACGGTCGTGGTCGCAGAAACCGGCATCTACTGCTGCACGGCTGGCACCCACTTCTGCATGAAGTTCCTTAGCCAGTTCAAACAACATATCGAAACCTTCCTTGCTACCCATACCGTAACCACCGGCAATTACAATCGGAGCACCTTTCAGGTTGTGTTTAGCCTTTTCTACGTGACGGTCGATTACTTTCACTACGTAATCAGTTTCAGGCACGTATTTCGCTACGTCGTGACGAATCACTTCACCCTGATAATTGGCATCTACGATTTCTTTCTTCATCACACCTTCACGTACGGTAGCCATCTGCGGACGATGTTCCGGGTTGATGATGGTAGCCACAATGTTACCACCGAAAGCCGGACGAATCTGATACAACAGATTTTCGTAAGTGATACCGTTTTTCTTGTCTTCATGGTTACCGATTTCCAGCTGCGTACAGTCGGCAGTCAGACCACTTGTCAATGCAGAAGACACACGCGGACCCAGGTCACGGCCAATTACGGTAGCACCCATCAGGCAAATCTGCGGTTTTTCCTCCTTGAACAAGTTGACAAGAATAGAAGTATGAGGAAGTGAAGTATAAGGGAACAAGCCCGGAGCATCGAACACATGTACACGGTCTACTCCGTATGGCAAAACTTGTTTTTCTACATCTGCAAGGTCTGTACCGGCACAAATCGTTTCCAGCTGGCATCCCAGCTGAGTGGCCAACTTACGACCTTTGGTTAAAAGTTCGAGACTGACATCGGCCACATGCGCGCCTTCCATCTCACAATATACAAATACGTTATTCATAGTCTTTATCCGATAGTATGGTTAGCCAACAGTTCAACAATCAAGTTTTCTACATCTGCATCGCTGCCGGTAAGCGTTTTGCTTTCCTTTGCCTGGAAGATGATGTTTTCAATCTTCTTTACCTTAGTCGGAGAACCCGACAGACCGCATTGTTTCGTATCACCGTTTACATCGGCTACACTCCATTCTGTGATATTCAGATAAGGACGGCTTTCATACAAAGAAGCATAAGGCAGTTCAGCCCCGTCTTTGGTAATGGCAGCCTTTTCCTGACCACCCAGTGCACGTTTGTACTTCTGTACCAGTTTCGCATTGCGCGGACGGCAAGGAGCTGCACTACCGTTTACAGTCAATACAATTGGAAGCGGACCTTCTACAGTTTCCACACCTCCGTCGATATGGCGTTTCACACGGATACGTCCGTCTTTTACCTCCTGAATTTCTTCTACGTAAGTCACCTGAGGCAAACCTAATTTTTCTGCTACCTGCGGACCCACCTGTGCGGTATCACCGTCGATAGCCTGGCGTCCGCCCACGATGATGTCGTATGCTCCAATCTTGCGGATAGCGGTAGCCAGCGCATACGAAGTAGCCAGCGTATCTGCCCCGGCAAACGCACGGTCTGTCAGCAGATAACCGTTATCAGCTCCCCGGTATAATCCTTCACGGATAATTTCAGCGGCACGGCCCGGACCCATTGTCAGGATAGTCACAGTAGAACCGGGATGTGTGTCTTTCAGTCTGAGTGCCTGTTCCAAGGCATTCAAGTCTTCCGGATTAAAAATCGCCGGAAGTGCTGCACGGTTAATTGTACCGTCAGCATTCATGGCATCTTTTCCCACACAGCGTGTATCGGGAACTTGTTTAGCCAATACTACAATTTTCAAACTCATTAGATTCTTTATTTTGGTATTAGTAAATTCTTGTCGGCAAATTTAATGAAAGCATTTGTTCCGCAAAAAGATATGAAGAAAAATTAAGCGTATTCTCGACATCTTCACTCAACTGTGAATAAGTGGCAATGGGATTGTCAGAATACATGGAAACGATAGTTCCGTCCCGTCTGCAAACATACACCCGGGGGATTCCGCTGGTAGAAAACAACTCATATACCCGTCGGTCATCCTGTGCCGAATAATGAATAGTCAGCGAGTTTCTCTCCCAGTAATCTGCCACCTCTTCTTCATTTTCCTCCCGACTGATGGCATAGATAGCCACCTCTTCATTCGTAGCATATTCTTCATATAACTGCTGGATAACCGGCAATTCTTTCTGACAGTCCGGGCACTCCGTATGAAAGAAAATCAATACAGCTACCTTTCCCTTAAGTGACTGTGTACTCAGTTCCGAACCATCATTTAATACCACCGAAAAGTCCGGCAACACATCGCCCGGCTCTACCCTATCGTGGCCAGCCGAGACTTCTTCACGGATGCAGGAAGAAAAGAGGCATCCCAATAACACGAAAAAAATACTTAACCAATACTTCATACGGTAAAGATAAACAAGATACACAAGTTTTGCAAACTCTAAAAACTTGTTTATCTTTGACTCCCGAAAAAGACTTTTATAAAATATGAATACAATGAATCAGGAAACTGCGCAACTTCTCCAGCAAATAGGAATTGAGAAATCTGATCTGAGCTGGACCACACAAGTTGTACTCATTTTAGCCATTTTACTGGTATCTTATCTTACTACACTAATCTTTCGCCACCTCATCATGCCAGCCGTACGAAAGATTACGGCCCGCACCAAAGCCACGTGGGACGATTATCTGTTCAATGACCAAATGATGAAAGCCTCCTGCCGGATGATTCCACCTATCACCTGGTACATTCTGCTCCCTTTTGCCTTTGATGACAAATCAGCCTATCTGCTTCAAATCTTATTGAAAATCTGTCTGATTTATCTCATCATCACGGCCCTCATGCTGATTAAATGCTTCCTTGACTCCCTCTATGAAATATCCAGCGAGCATGAAGCGTTAAAAAACCGTCCGCTCAAAGGTATTTACCAGATGATAAACCTGATATCGATAGGAGTAGGTATCATTCTCATCATCAGCGTCCTGATTGACCGTAACGCCACCGCCATCCTGACCGGACTCGGTGCCTCAGCCGCCATCCTGATGTTGATTTTCAAGGACAGTATTCTGGGATTAGTGGCCGGCGTACAACTTTCGGCCAACGACATGCTTCGCCCGGGCGACTGGATTACCATGACCAAATACGGTGCCGACGGTTATGTGATTGAAGTATCACTGACTACCGTAAAAGTACAGAACTTCGACAAGACCATCACCACCATTCCTCCCTACGCACTGGTCAGCGATTCCTTCCAAAACTGGAGGGGCATGCGCGAGTGTGGAGGTCGCCGCATCAAACGTTCGCTGTTCATTGACATGACTACCGTGCATTTCTGTACACCGGAGGAAATGAACCAATTCGTACAAAAAGGATGGATAACTACTCCAACCGAAGGAAATGAACCACCCGTCAACCTGCACGTGTTCCGCGAGTATGCCCTCAAATACATCAGCAACCATCCTGAAGTGAATCACAACCTGATGCAGATGGTCCGCCAGTTGCAGCCCACCACCGAAGGTATCCCCGTAGAAATCTACTGTTTCTCGAACACCCCCGACTGGATTCCTTACGAAACTTTGCAGGGAGAAATCTTTGACCACCTGATAGCCATGATACCGGAATTCGGCCTGCATATCTTCCAGCGCCCGGCCGGAACCGATTTTCAACCCAATGAGAAAAATGAATTTATAACTTCAAAATAAAAAACAATGGAAACAGGACTTACATACAGCAGCACCGTACAGGTAAATTCCACCAACACCGCCTTAGCACTCAGCTCAGGAGATATGGAAGTGTTTGCTACTCCCGCACTGGTAGCCTTGATGGAAAACGCTGCCATGAATGCCGTAAAACCCGTACTCCCGGAAGGCTCTACTACCGTGGGTGCCATGATACAGACCTCGCACCTCAAACCCTCCGGTCTGAACGAAGAAGTGACAGCTACCGCGGAACTCACAGAAATAGAAGGCCGTAAACTAACCTTCAAAGTTAGTGCAACCGACAGCAAAGGGCTGGTGGGAGAAGGTACTCACATCCGGTATATCGTAGACCGGGAACGCTTCTTGAGCAAACTGTAACCCAAAGCATCGAAGTGGATAAGTCGTCATCTGACTATCCACTCTTCTATCGTTCCCGTTTCCGAAGAGAATACCGCTCCTATCTGATACAGTTTACGAGCATCTGCCCCATATTCTTTCGCGTATTCCTTCTTTTCTATCTGCCGCACGGCCTCTTCGGCTGTACCGTCGAGCTTGAACTCAAAGATATACACATAATTGGGAGTTTCCACGATGCAATCCACCCGACCTTGGCTCTGGACCTTCTCCGTATAAACCGTATAGACACTAATCAGGCGCATAATCAGATAGAAGGTATAGTGGAAATACCGTTCCTTCTCACGTTCGTTCTCCTTACGGCGCATGGTATAGGGGATGCTGGCCAGGAAAGAAGTCATGCCTGCACGGAAATTATCGAGTTCCCCTTTTTTCAGTTGTGAGGCTGCTTTCCTTATCCATGAGGCAGTCTCCATTTTATCGCCAAAATACGAGGAAGCCACCATCGTAAGGAAGCCGCGCTTCACTTCGTTGTTGGGGAAATCAAGCAGGAACGTCCTTTCTTCCCTGTCAAACTCCTTGATGGTCAGATAACCGCTCTGATATATCATCGGCAAAGGTTGTTCCACATTCGCCTTGTAATCGATAAATTCCTCCGGAGAATAATACTTTCCCGTAATCTCGTTCATATTTTCGTTTGAGTGCGCCAACAGACGGATAAGATAGGTCGGCGTACCGCTCTTGAACCAGTAATCATTTATTTCTCCCGCATCAAACGCATTGAGCAAACTGAAGGGATTATACACATCGGTCATCTGTTTGCTGAAATGATAACCATCATACTGCAATTTCAGCATACTCATCATTTCATCAAAAGAACATCCGTAATCATCTGCCATCTGCCCGACGGACTCCCTGAAATAATGCTCAAATTCTGCCTGCGATATACCACAAAGCGTCTCATACTTGGCGTGCATACTGATGTCTTTAGGCTGGTTGAAACCGCTGAACACACTTACCTGTGAGAACTTTGTCACACCCGTCAGGAAAACAAACTGCAAGTATTCATCCGCCCCCTTGAAGGTGGAATAAAACCCTTTCAGAATATTGCGGTGTTCCTCCTCCAAGTCCTTGTCATAGTCCAAGACATCGAGAATAGGTTTGTCGTATTCATCCACCAGCACCACAGCACGCAAACCAGACTTCTCATAGGCCGTTTTCAGCAGTTCGATGAACCTCAATCCGGTGGGGAGACTTTTGTCTGCTTCCATCCCTATTTCACGCTCCCAGGAAGACACATATCCGTCAATCCAACGCTGCAAAATGCCTTTTTGGGTAAAGTTTCCTCCATTGAAATCGATATGAAACACCGGATACACCTTCCAGTCTTTCTCCAGCGCCTCCATCTTCAGCCCCTTGAACAACTCCTTCCTGCCGAGGAAATAGTTTTTCAACGTGGATACCAGCAGACTCTTTCCGAAACGGCGCGGACGACTCAGGAAATAAATCTTGCCTTCCTTTACCAGACGGTAAACCAAATCGGTTTTGTCCACATACACATAACCGTCTTCTATCAGCTGGTCGAAGCTCTGTATTCCAATGGGGTATTTCATACGATTCAATTGATAATTAAGATAAAGTGATTGCTAATTACAAAAATACGGAAAGTTGAGTGCAGAGCCAAATAAAGAATAAAGTTTTTCAATACACACTTAAAAAGCCTTTAAGCCGCATTTACACGCAGCTTAAAGGCTCTTCCTTTTCATATCCGCAAGTCAGGGAAAGCCCCTGTGCCTGCATTTTGCGACCCGCTTACGCGGGAATTGTTTCAATAGATAAAATTCCCAAACTCAGGACTGATTTTCTCCAGCGACCTCACCATATAATAAGTGCTGATATAATTCTCCTAACAAGAGGATAACTATCTATTATCTATGGAACAAAAACAAAGCAACTGCCTGTTTTGTACAATAAACCCCTTATCTTTGCAGTAGCGAAACAACCATTTCCGAAATGTACGTTTCGGAAATTCACAAAGAAAGGCCAAAGATATGAGATTTTTTGACAGGAAAGAAGAAATAGCATCCCTGCCCAGTTTCTTTTTCGACACGTCCACACCAATAAAATAAAAATTCTCCATACTTTTGTCTTTAATGTTTTCTATTAAAGAAAGGGCTTGAACTTAACCTAACTACCTTAACAATGGATGTTAACCTACTATCTGGGTCTGGGTTCAAATAAGCAGGAAGTCCGCTTATGAGAATGGATCTTGTTCTTTCCGTATCATTTCCCGATTCACTTCCTGCATTCTTTCTTTAATTCACAAATTTATCTTTTCTATTTTATCTGTAATCCTCGGATGCAAATCTAAGGTATTCCTTTCCTCATGCTTACCGCCAAAACGTCCGATGAGGCGCGCCTCGAAAGCTACAGGATGGGAGTGGACGCATATCTGCTGAAACCTTTCGATGAGAACATGCTGCTGGCACGAATATCGAACATTCTGGAAAACCGCAGACGCTTCCAGCAGAAATTCGCCATCGACATGAACACCGACTCGCTTGAAATCGAAGAAGACTCCGGAGACAAGAAGTTCCTCGAACGCGCGATGAAGGTTGTGAAAGAAAACTACCGCAACCCGGACTTTGAGGTGGGCGACTTCATCAATGCACTGGGAATCAGCAAAAGCCTGCTGAACAAGAAGATGCAGAGCCTGACCGGACAATCGGCAGGCCAGTTCATGCGCAACTACCGCCTCAACCTGGCACGCGAACTGCTCCTGAAGAATAATAAACCGCAATATGAACATCTCTGAAATAGCGTACGAAGTGGGATTCAACGACCCGAAATATTTCACGAGATGCTTCACAAAGCACTTCAACGTCACCCCAAGCAGCCTGATGGAGGACTGACGCAAGCGCACTGAAAAAGGAAAATATCCCGTCATTTTCACCTCTTCACTGGAGTGAAGAGGCAATCTCTGCGGCATAAACCGGACAGATTCCGCCTTTAAAGTCTTTGTCTTCCGCATATTCCCAAGCCCTTTTCCTTTGTAAATTACACTTTTATCCTCCATTTCTTTACTTTTTCTCCTCCTGAGATTATCTTTTAAAACGTAAATTTGCACTATTCCAATCAGCATGAATACAACCTAAAAAATCAGCATAGATATGAAAACAAAGACGAAGAAGCTATTTTTACTTGCCGCCTGCCTCGGATTCACGTGCGGATGCCTTGCCCAATATAAGACAACAGACAGTCCGTTCTGCCATGATCCGGTCATGGCGAAACAAGGGGACACTTACTATCTGTTCGCAACGGGAGAGGGCATATCGGTAATGTCATCGAAAGACTTGAAGACATGGAAATTCGAGAAACCGGTATTTGCCGAAGCACCGCAATGGGCCGTGGAAGCCATAAAGGGATATAACGGCCATACCTGGGCTCCGGACATCATCCGCCACAACGGATTATACCATCTGTTCTATTCGTGTTCGGCTTTCGCCAAGAACACATCAGCCATCGGACATGCCACCAATCCGACTCTAAACCCCGATGATCCGGACTTCAAATGGACGGACCACGGGAAAATCATCCAGTCCGTTCCCAACCGGGACATGTGGAACGCAATCGACCCGAACATCATCATCGACGGAAACGGAACCCCATGGATGAGCTTCGGTTCGTTCTGGGACGGACTCAAACTGGTCCGTCTGACCGATGATCTGATGCAGGTGGCACAACCGGAAGAATGGTATTCCATCTCCAGGCGCAAACGTACATTCGAACTGGACGACAAAGACCCGGGCGACGGAGCCGTGGAAGCACCGTTCATATTCAGGCACAAAGACTACTATTACCTCTTCGCCTCATTCGACTAGTGCTGCCGGGGGTTGAAGAGCGACTATAAGGTAGTGGTAGGCCGTTCAAAGACCGTCACAGGTCCCTATCTTGACAAGGACGGAAAATCAATGAGTGAAGGAGGAAGCTTACCGGTAATTGAGGGGAACAAGGACTACGCAGGCATAGGACACAATGCCGTCTACCACTTCGACGGAAAAGACTACTTCATCTGTCATGCCTACTCCATCGCGGAAGACGGTGCTCCCAAACTGATAATCAAGGAGATGACCTGGAACAAAGACGGATGGCCCGTTGTTGGATGGTAGAATGATACGTCACGAATATGAAAAAAGCACCAGTCATAGCCGTATCGGCATGCAGAATACAGCCTACAACCACTGCATAGCCTCCACGCGACCAAATGACTGGCGCATTTTTTCAAACAGACAGATTATTCATAAACCAACCAGGCTGTCGCATTGACATCCACATCTGTCTTGAAACGTACCCATCTGCCATGTACATCATCAGGGAAAACAAAAGTCATCTTACTTCCCGGCTTCACGTTAAAATCACAATATTTCATAAAGTCACCATTCCCTGACGGATCAATCTCCATTGAGAACTTGACGGTCTGCCTCCCGTTATGAGACAACACAAGAGTCCGCTTGTCATAGAACCCTATCAGGTAAGGGTCAGAGTAAGTCTGTGCCTTCACATCAGTCTCCAGCCACGGTCCACCTTGTCCTACCGGCTTGCCAAGTTCCCACAAGTCATCTATACAGCCCGCCCAGACTCCGGCCTTTCCATCGTCTGAAACGATGACATGTTCATTGTTCCAACCTTGCTCAGGACTAATACCCGTCATAACGAACAATCCCCGGAACGAAGCATAGTCATGAACGGCGAAAGAATGGCTGCTTATCGGACGTATACGTGCATAGCCTCCGGCGTTTTCCGCCGGCAACTCATAGAATGTCCCCAGACAATTGAACAGGTCGCGTTCAGTTACAACTTCCCGACAGATTCTGAATTCACCAGTCTTTCCGATGAAAATTCTGTTTCCCAAAGGCAGTCTCCACTGACGGCCTTTCCCGTCAACAATCAAGACCGACCCTTTCTCTACGGTAACCGCATCCTGTGGAATTTCAAACTTGTCAGCTATAAAATCAGCAGTTTCCTTATCCTCTTTCCGTATCAGTTTCAGACTGTCTGTAAGCTCATAATAACCTACCGTCTCCGCTTTTCCTTTGGTAAACGCCTGTGCTAGAACGCCCAATCTTCTGCGGTTGTTTCCCAAGCTGTAAAGCAGTCCTCCCATATAGTTGTCCGAGTTTACAGCAGCGATACCGTCAAACAGCGTTTTGTTCTTTTTTCTGTCATTTACGCCTGCATAATTGAAGCTGACCGTAGCTACCGTTCCGCCGTCCACCTTTACCCGAATCCATTCACCCTGTTCTTCTGCCGGGAAAGTAAGACACCGACTTTCTCCTGCGGGCACAGCAACATCCTTTAACCAAGTCCATACATTGTTTCCTTTCTCATCCGTTTCAAAAGCAAACCGTACGAGACTCTTTCCCTTATTCTCAATCCAGCAGCAGCGGCTGCTCCACCCTGAAAACAGGAAGGGATCGGAACATTCACCGGCATACAAAGTATCATCCTCCCACACTGCCCCATCTGCGGTAGAGGCTCCCAGTTCATCCGGCTTGTCAACCGAAGTAAACCACAGGTTCGAATTCGATTGTCCCGGCCCGACCGCTTTGCCCTTAGCCTTCCTTGAATTCAGGAATTCCCTTTTCGCCGAATCATCACAACCGAATACCAGCCGGTTATTCCAGCGGGCAAAATCTCCTATCACCTTCAGGTAAGCCGAACGGGGACGTATTCCAGCCGTATTGTCTGCCGTAAAGCTGCCGGGAAAATGCCAGAACATTCCATGCATGGTCATCAGATACTCTGGAGCTTCTTCTGTCCCTACATTACGGATGCGCGGCCACTCCGTATTCCAGCCATGGGCACCGTCATAGCTGTGACTGGACTTCGGCAACCGATAGAAACTCCAGCCTTTCTTCACATCTCTGACACCGAGCAACACCGATTTGGAATCCCATCCTAACGCCCAGATTGGATCTGTTTCCGGATGTGCGTTTCCATAGATTCCGCCCGGCCCCGTAACCTCTGTAAACTGATTTCTTCTGACTACTTTCCAGTCCTTGCCGTCCCATTCCGCCAGCACACCGGCTTCTATGTCCGGATTCACCAAAGCTGCGTTCGAGCCTTCTCCGTTATTGCTGAACACCAATACTCCCTGTCCTGAATAAGCACCTTTCCCATGTACACCCGGAAGCAATGTGCCATTGGGCGCATAAGTCCCGTTTCCGGCCTTCAGATTCGCATCCTTATATATTTCCTTCACGGAAAGGTCGTGTACATTCACTTCATAAAGTCCTTCCTCCATGGTCGCATAATAAATCTTATTCGAAGGGTCAGTCAGATGACGCGCATTTCCTGTCAAGCGTCCCGGCATTACTTTGGGAGAGATCGTCCGCACGTTCCCCACCGAATCAATTACGTAAGGCCCGATGAACAGCTGGTTACTTTCCCGATGAATCATACGGTTGGCATGAGTGCCGCCGACACTTTCTTCACGCACAGTCAACTGCATGTCTGGACTTATCTGATACAACTTGTCGGAAGAGCCGAACGGCAGATGAGGACCATAAGTTATAGCCCACAAGGAGCCATTCCATGGTACCACAGCTCCGGTTCCGCATTCACCTTCGTCGTTATAGAAAGCCAGACGGGGATAAATGCCCGAAAGATTGTCCACTTCTTTTTCTTTGGTAGAATGGGGCAAGCATGAGCTTAGCCCCAACATGGCCACAGTGACGGCCAACACATTTCTTGTCGTTTTCATACAAATATTTTTACTCTACCTTTTAATCAGAGCCAGTGCGAAACCGCCTCCCGGAGCCATTCTGACAGTCTTCCGGGTCTGCGCATCGACTGTTCCGACCGTCTTCACATAGTCGGAAGCCTGTCTGTCAGCGTTCACTCCGTCCGTAAACGAGATGCACTGATAGTCACCTTCACCAAGGAAAGAGAAATCCAGTTCAACGGTACGTCCGTTCCAGTCTGTCATACCTCCGACATACCAATTGTCCCCCACCTTGCGGGCCATGATGATATATTCCCCAATCTTCCCCTGAAGCACTTTCGTCTCGTCAATTCCGACATTCGGAAGCGAACTGATGAAATCCGTACATTCCTGCTCGCTCAGGTAAGCCGTAGGATTGTCCGCCAGCATAGTCAGAGGCGAATCATGTACGATATATGCGGCCAGCTGGTGGCAACGGGTACCCTGGCTCAGCGGATTGCTGTAAATCGGCTTGAAATTGTTTTTCGATGCGTTCCTCATCGCTCCCGGCGTATAGTCAAGCGGTCCCGCCATCATCCGGATATACGGCATGACCACATCATATTCCATCATGTCTTTCTCTATCGTGCTCCATTTCACTTCTTCCATTCCGAAGACAGACTCGAAATTGATGATATTCGGATAAGTACGGTTCAGTACCGTCGGTTTATAGAAGCCATGTAAATCAAGCGTGAGATGATATTTTGCCGCCGCCTCCGCAATCCGGTAGACCATTTCCACTGCAGTCTGGTCGTCACGGTTCAAGAAGTCAACTTTAAATCCTGCAATGCCCATTTCCGAATACTTCCGGCAAGCCTCTTCCCTCTGGCTGTCGAGCACATTGAATACTGTCCAAAGAATCAGCTTCACCCCTTTCGACTTTCCATAGGCCACCAGTTCCGGCAGATTGATTTCCGGTACGGTGGTAAGCATGTCTCCGCTTCCGGGATTATACCACCCTTCATCCAGCACCACAAACTCCAGTCCGTTTTCCGCGGCGAAGTCAATGTAATACTTATAGGTTTCCGTATTGATTCCGGCCTTGAAGTCCACCCGGGAAATTCCCCAGTCGTTCCACCACTCCCATGCGGCCTTTCCTCCCTTTACCCAACTGAAATCACCCGTCCGGTTCGGAGAGGCAAGCGCATATACCAGATGGTTCACCGGCATGTTCGTATCCTTTTCCGTTATGGCCATGATACGCCATGGGAAAGCACGTTTCCCTTCCACCTTCGCGATGCAGTCTTCACGGCCGGTCACCACGGTCATGGCTCTGGGAGAAGTCGGCTTGAATCCGGAAGGATATGCGGCAAACTCTCCTTTCAGTGTCCGCTTCCCCTCCACCGGTCTCACAAACATTCCCGGATAGGCTTCCAGATCTGATTCCAGCAGAGTGACTTTCGTCCCTCCGCCACAATCCACCGTAGAAGGGAGCATCGCAGGCATATCCGTCCGGCTCCGGTCCAACGGCGCATATTCATAGACGTTCTGGAAAGAACTGCAGTAAGGATTGTCCTTTCCGGCTGGAGAATAAGGCAGATAAGCCTTGAAATTTCCGGCAAACCGGAAATCCGCCTGTTCTTCTTTTACGATGAGATTCCCGTCAATATCCGTTATCCAACGGTATGCCACACCGCTGTCATAAGCGCGCAACAGCAGCTCGTAGTTCCCCTTGAAGCTCAGCCTCAACTCATTGTAGGCCTCCCGGAAACCGTCCGCACGGTAGTTGAAAGCGTCCACCCATTCGTCTTTCGAGTCTTTCCGGACCCTTTTCACTTTCGGACTCCTGCCCAAAGTACCGTAATCGGTCGTCAGGGAAAGTCTGCTGTCATCCATCAGCAGCTTGCCTTTGTAACTCACATCATACGACAGTCCTTCGCCTGTTTCCAGTGTCAGCACGATATTTCCGTCAGGCGATGCCAATTTATAGTCTTTCGCGTAGGAAACGGTACCGGCCAAAGCCAGTACCATCCATAATACTCTTTTCATCTGTTTCATAAATTCCTTGGTTTTACCAAACAATCAATCACATCACTTTCGCTCCGGTCAGTCTGAAACGATAGGGCCACTGAGGTTCTTTCCCTATCTCTTCACGCTGCTGCTTCCATCCTTTCTGCTTGTCCCGGTGGACGGTCGGAGCACCCGTCACCACCAGCCAAAGGAACTGGGTATCTTCGGGTACTTCAAACGACACCGGCGCATTCTTTCCGTTCACTCCCACATTCATCTTTCCGTATACACGCTTTCCGTTCTTCTTCATGGCGACAAATCCGTATCTCCATCCGGCATCTGCCGCATTGACCGCACGGAAATCCTTGTCACCGACTATTCCCTCAAATTCAAACGTAAGTTCAGCGCCTCCTTCCGGAACACTGAGACGGATTGCGTTATATCCGTAGTTCTGCGGGCAGTTGCCTTTCGATATACGGTAGCTCCCCTCTCCCGTCCGGTCCACCTTGCAGATGTGCTCATTCGCATAGCTGCTGCATACCGTACGGATGCGCGGCAAATCCCATGTCACGAAACGTGAAGCCGCGTCATACACTTCATCGTTGAACGCTTCCTGCGAAATGCCGGTCAGACGCTTGTAGACGGCAATTACGTCCTCCTCGCCCTCTGCTTTCCGCCAGATGCTCCCGATAATATCCGTTCCGTGTTTTTCCGACCAGTATTCCATCAGCTGGGGCGCATGGTAACAGTTGTCCACATGAAAGGCGGCATAATGCGTCTGCTTCATGAATGCGTCAAGATGATACTTCTCTATCGTAGTCCAGTCAGAGTATACCTGCCACAGCATCCACTGGGAAGTGTATTCGCCGAAAGAAGAATTGAACCCCCGCATTCCGTCTGCACCTACCATATACTGGAAAGAATGCCCGAGTTCGTGAGCCAGCGCACAGTAGGGATAGGAATTGATGCGGCACGGGCGGAACCACATCATTCCCACCGGACCGTCCGCACCCCCGTAGGCGGTTGTCTCGTCATCGTTGTACATCCAGATAATCATCTTGTACTTGTCCGTATTCGACTTGCCTTTTTTAATGAAGTTACAATGGTCGGCATAAAACTTATAGAACCGTTCCCCCTCCTTCAGAATCTCATCCGGATAAAAGCGTCTGTCCTTGTCATGATAAAGCGTAGGGTCCTTTCCGAACGACTTGTCCCAAAAGATTACCAGATTCTCCGATTCAGCCTTGTACCCGTCACCAAATCCTCCGTCCGGCTGATTAAACTTGTTCGACTTCATCGAGCCTTCCGGTATGTACACAACCTTTTCACGGGCATAGCCTGACAGACATACACACATCAGAACTACAAACAATATTATATTCCGTTTCATTTCAAAATTCTTTCTTTATATTTCAGCATCAACCGGTTTGCCACCTCAAGTCCGTCTTCTCTCGGGACATCCGAACATACGAAGTCGTGCTCCATCCAGTCGGCCTCCATGTCCAGCATCTTTTCCCTGAAAGCCTTTTCATCGAATGTCTTTCCGTTTTCAATTGCGTCACAGACCTCATAGACAAAGGCCTGCCAGCGGGGAGCGTAATAACTTCTTGTCAACCCCGACCACGAACGGTTGGCGTAATCATTCAGAGACTGGCCTCTTTCACCCCAGGTGGTCAATAAAGTACGGGCATTCTTCTTGTAGTATTCCTTCTCCTTCGCGTCACGCCCGAACACTTCAGCGTCCCTTATCCAACGTCCGAAAGAGAATGTGCTGTGACACGAAAGCAGAAAGTCCACATCGGACAGGATTTCCATCATTTCATCTCCCAACCTGCGGGCCTTCAACGCATCTTTCTTTTCATACGCTACCGTAAAGCTGTCCCGCACCGTCTTGAAATAATTGCCCAGCACCTGCCTTCCCACATTCACCACATCAAACACATATGCATCGCGCGAAGACTCGTCCTTTCCGCTCAGCAGCAGTTCCCACACATTGAACAGGTCCTTGTTGTCATAGCAGATGTACGGATTGACGGTCCATGTACCGTAACCCTTCAGCGTCGGACGCGCATTGGTCAACGGTCCCTGACCGAGAAAAGCGTTCTTCAGATAAACCTTGTCAAGCAGTTCCTGCCATGCCTTGCGCACATTCGCGTTCGTTTTTCCGAAATGACGGTCTGCCAGAGCTGCAATCCACTGGTCATCCGTCAGACGGTAGTCCCATGCCTTCTCGAACACGTATTCATACATGAAAGGATTTACGTCGAAAGACTCGAGCGTGGAGCCGATACCCCAGAAGTTGCTCCCTCCGTTACGGTATGCGTTCTCAATGCGCTTGCCCGTTTCACGCAGATTGCCTGTCATCATCGTATTTCCGCCGAAGTTCCCAAGATAACACCACAGGTACGGCTGTCCGTAATAAGACTCTGTCCGTTTCCATATTTCCTGATACTCGGCATAGTAATCCAGCAGAATCATCTTATTTCTCGGCACACCGTTCACAAAGGCGTCTATGCGCGGTCCGGTCCAATGACCGCTATCAAAATAGAACAGCCAGGTCATCTGCAGCCATTGCGCATCCTTGTCCACTTGTGTGATGGTATTATAGATGGTGCGCGAAACGGTAGCAAGGTATTCCGGCTCCCAACTTGGCGACTGGATTTCATTGAACGGGTCAGCCCCATAAATGTGATCCGTTCCGTAAAGCCGGGTCTGTTCTTTCAGAAACTCCTTTTGGATTATGGGAAATAGCGGATCCAACGGGTCAAGGAAGAAGCTCCTATACTTCACCCGAAAACCGCCCCATTCGCTCATCCGCGTAATCTTGGCATTCGGATAAACCTTGGTCAAAGCTTCGGGTACGTGTCCGGCAAAAGCGGGAAGCACAGGTGTCATGTTCAGCTCACGTTCTCTCTCCACAATCTGCTTCTGCAGCTTTTCCTGATGTTCCATATAAGAATAAGGCAGAGGTCCCTGAAAATAATCGAAATTCGTCATACGGTGCCATGCCAGATGCGCAGGCCCCGTAAAATAATTGAGAATATCGTCCTCCGCCAGTCCCAGCTTCTTCCACACACGCAGCCAGATTGCTTCCTGCCCGGTTATGGCAAGCGGCATGTTCACCCCGTTCAGCGCCATCCAGTCAATCAGCCTTTCCCATTCTCTCCACTGCCACCAGGGCATCGTGTAGCCGAACGTACAGTAGTTCAGAAAAAAGCGGTGGTCCATACGGGCAGACACACGGATCTTCTTTTCGGGAAGCGGCAGCGTCTGCGGCAGCTCCACGGGGTCGTCCGCATACCAGGAAACCGTTGTCTTGCAATAATACTTCAGGTAGTGGTTCAGTCCCACCGCCATTGAATTGGCGGAATTGCCGCGTATGTGTATCTTTCCACCGATGGCTTCCAGTTCAAACACGTCCTTGTCGCCTTTCAGTTCTTCAAAGACGAAACGGTCCGCCACCTGCGGTACGATACGCTCGCTCAAGGCTTTGGCAGCCTTCTCATTTTTGTTCGCCGACATGCCCAACGGCAGGACGAACAACAGTCCTAACAAAATCCATTTCAAGCTTTTCATATATCAATTGTCTATGTGTTAAAAAATCATTGGATATATCCCGGTTTTCTTCTTCCGTTACCTTTATTTCCTGTCAGATTGTCTCCCAAGTCCTTCCTTACCGTCTCCGCGAAATCTTCCAGACGTTCCGCCACCTCCGGATATTCGGCAATCACATTGTAGCGTTCACCGGGGTCAAGCCAGAGGTCGAACAGCAACTTTTCTTTCAGCGGAAACCACTCGTCAACCGGTCCCGGCTGTCCGTTTCTGCCCGGCAGAAAGCCTTCGTAAGTGCGGTATTTATGAGGAAACACCAGCTTGAAATGCCCGTCCGTCACCGCCTCCAGATCATTGGCACGGTAATAATAGCAGAAATACTTCCGTGGAGCGGTCGCCGCAAAGTCCTTCAGAAGCGGAAGGAAGCTGATCCCGTCAATCCGGTTTTCCGGCAAGGGTACTCCGGCTATTTCGGCAAAGGTGGGAAGGATGTCCATACCCGCAACCATCCGGCTACAGATTGTTCCGGGCTGTACATGTCCCTTCCAGCGGACAATGCACGGCACGCGCTGTCCCCCTTCAAAGCTCACGCCTTTCCCTTCCCGCAGTCCGGACGTACTTCCCGCATGGTTGCCGTAGTTCAACCACGGGCCGTTATCGGAGGTCACGATAATCAGTGTGTTGTCATCCAGTTTTTCCTTCTTCAGCTTCTTCAGGATTTCCCCGATGCTCCAGTCCAGTTCCATCATGACATCACCGTACAGCCCCCTTTCACTC
>UMJI01014385.1_pt1 | contig 27169 bp, 21 predicted proteins | sample 1965991 | NCBI WGS metagenome assembly UMJI01 (sample SAMEA4836140, study PRJEB28245) | human gut metagenome | biome: gut microbiome; material: fecal sample | place: Denmark | collected 2008
TTCTCGGGCGAGGCGTACAACATGGTTTGTGAGTTCCTCGGTGCCAACTGGTATGCGCTGGTAGCTACTGTCGGACTGGCTGCCTTGTTTGTAATTCACATCATCTACGCTTTCTGGCTGACGATGCAGAACCGTGCAGCTCGCGGTCACGAACGCTATGCAGTGACAGCAAAACCGAAAAACGTGGAATGGGCATCTCAGAACATGTTGGTACTGGGTATCATTGTAATCCTGGGTCTGGCTCTTCACTTCGTAAACTTCTGGTACAAAATGCAGTTCGCTGAAATCATCGGCAACCCGATGATGGGTGGTCTTCATGCAGCCGACGGTTACGGCTACATCATGCAGACATTCTCTAATCCGGTGTTCTTCGTGTTGTATATCATCTGGCTGATTGCCTTGTGGTTCCACCTGACTCACGGATTCTGGAGCTCTATGCAGACTTTGGGTTGGAACAACACCATCTGGATTAACCGTTGGAAATGCATCTCTAACATCTATTCTACCATCATCGTACTTGGCTTCATGCTGGTAGCCGTTGTGTTCTTCCTGAAAAACATGATGGGTTGCGGTGCTTGCTAATTTAAGTGTAACTGATTAAATTGAAAAAACATTATGACTAAGATAATCGATTCTAAGATTCCTGAAGGCCCGATAGCTGAGAAATGGACCAATTATAAAGCTCACCAGAAACTGGTGAACCCGGCTAACAAACGTCGTCTGGACATCATCGTGGTAGGTACAGGTCTGGCAGGTGCTTCTGCAGCTGCTTCTCTGGGTGAAATGGGATTCCGTGTGTTCAACTTCTGTATCCAGGACTCTCCTCGCCGTGCACACTCTATCGCTGCACAGGGTGGTATCAACGCTGCCAAGAACTACCAGAACGACGGTGACTCTATCTATCGTCTGTTCTACGATACAGTGAAAGGTGGTGACTACCGTGCTCGTGAAGCTAACGTATACCGTCTGGCTGAAGTATCAAACAACATCATCGACCAGTGCGTGGCACAGGGTGTTCCTTTTGCTCGTGAATACGGTGGTACACTGGCTAACCGTTCATTCGGTGGTGCACAGGTATCTCGTACATTCTACGCTAAAGGTCAGACAGGTCAGCAGCTGCTGTTAGGTGCTTACTCTGCATTGAGCCGTCAGGTAGGTGCCGGTACTGTAAAACTGTACACTCGTTACGAAATGCTCGACGTAGTATTGGTTGACGGTCGTGCACGCGGTATCATCGCCAAGAACCTGGTAACCGGTAAGTTGGAACGCTTCGCTGCTCACGCAGTAGTTATCGCAACCGGTGGTTACGGAAACACTTACTTCTTGTCAACTAACGCCATGGCATGTAACGTAACAGCTGCCATGTCTTGCTACCGTAAGGGAGCTATGTTCGCTAACCCGGCTTACGTACAGATTCACCCGACTTGTATTCCGGTACACGGTGACAAGCAGTCTAAGCTGACTTTGATGTCAGAATCTCTGCGTAACGACGGTCGTATCTGGGTTCCGAAGAAACTGGAAGATGCCAAAGCATTGCAGGCTGGAACGAAGAAAGGTAGCGATATTCCTGAAGAAGACCGTGACTACTACCTGGAACGCCGTTATCCGGCATTCGGTAACCTGGTTCCGCGTGACGTGGCTTCACGTGCCGCTAAAGAACGTTGCGACCACGGTTTCGGTGTAAACAACACTGGTCTGGCCGTATTCCTTGACTTCTCTGAAAGTATCGAACGTCTGGGCTTGGACGTAGTTCGCCAGCGTTACGGTAACTTGTTCGATATGTACGAAGAAATCACCGACGTAAATCCGGGCGAACTGGCTCGCGAAATCAACGGTGTGAAATACTACAACCCGATGATGATTTATCCGGCTATCCACTATACAATGGGTGGTATCTGGGTAGACTACGAACTCCAGACTTCTATCAAGGGTCTGTTTGCTATCGGTGAATGTAACTTCTCTGACCACGGAGCTAACCGTCTGGGTGCTTCTGCATTGATGCAGGGTCTGGCCGACGGATACTTCGTATTGCCTTACACTATCCAGAACTACCTGGCCGACCAGATTACTGTTCCTCGCTTCTCTACTGACCTGCCTGAATTTGCAGAAGCAGAAAAGGCTGTTCAGGACAAGATTGACCACCTGATGAACATCAAGGGTAAGAAGTCTGTAGACTCTATCCACAAGGAACTGGGTCGCGTAATGTGGGAATACGTAGGTATGGGCCGTACAGCTGAAGGTTTGAAGACTGGTCTGGCTAAGCTGAAAGACATCCGTAAGGAATTCGAAACAGAACTGTTCATCCCGGGTTCTAAGGAAGGTTTGAACGTAGAGCTGGATAAGGCTTTCCGTCTGAACGACTTCATCACAATGGGCGAGCTGATTGCATACGATGCATTGAACCGCGAAGAATCTTGTGGTGGTCACTTCCGTGAAGAACATCAGACAGAAGAAGGTGAAGCAAAACGCGACGACGAAAACTTCTTCTATGTAGCTTGCTGGGAATACCAGGGAAGCGACGACAAGGCTCCGGTATTGTACAAAGAACCGCTGGTTTACGAAGCTATCAAGGTACAGACTCGTAACTACAAGAGCTAATCAGTGAAGTTAAACAATTAAAGAATCTAAGTAAAATGGATAAAAATATATCATTTACGCTGAAAGTTTGGCGTCAGAACGGACCTAAGGAAAAAGGTCATTTCGATACATTCCAGATGAAGGACATCCCGGGCGATACTTCCTTCCTGGAAATGCTGGATATCTTGAACGAACAGTTGATTGAAGACGGAAAAGAACCGGTAGTGTTCGACCACGACTGTCGTGAAGGTATCTGCGGTATGTGTTCTTTGTACATCAACGGACATCCGCACGGACCTGCTACAGGTGCTACTACCTGCCAGATCTACATGCGTCGTTTCAAAGACGGTGATGTAATCACTGTAGAACCGTGGCGTTCAGCCGGTTTCCCGGTTATCAAGGACTTGATGGTAGACCGTACAGCTTACGACAAGATTATGCAGGCAGGTGGTTTCATCAGCGTACGTACAGGTGCTCCTCAGGATGCCAACGCTATCCTGATTCCGAAACCGGTAGCTGACGAAGCAATGGATGCTGCTTCTTGTATCGGTTGTGGTGCTTGTGTAGCTGCTTGTAAGAACGGTTCAGCCATGCTGTTCGTTTCTGCTAAGGTAAGCCAGTTGAACCTGTTGCCTCAGGGAAAACCGGAAGCATTGCGTCGTGCAAAGGCTATGATTGCCAAGATGGACGAACTGGGCTTTGGTAACTGTACCAACACCCGTGCTTGTGAAGCAGAATGTCCGAAATGCGTTTCAATCAGCAACATCGCTCGTTTGAACCGCGACTTCATCAAAGCAAAACTGAAAGACTAATAGCCGGACGTTTCTCCGGATAAATAAAGGTTCGCCCCGAGACAATATTTGTGTCGGGGCGAATTCTTTTTGTCTTTTAAAAACTTTTAAAAAGCTGAAAATCAAGGGTTGGATATTTGCACAGAATAAGTGTTATTTTTACATTTGTCACGTGATTTTTTTCATAGTATTAGATTTAAGGTTAACAAGGTTGGGAGAAAGCGTTCTCCCATTTTTTATGCCATTTTTGTTGTTCACAAAGAAAATTGCTATTTTAGCTGGAAAGTTTTTAGGAGATAAAAAGGGGAGGGGACATTATGAAGCGTTTCGTTATATTGATTTTATACAATTTATTGGTCTTTTCCATTTATGCAGGTGTCATACCTTTTCAGGGGTTACGCGAAAGGATAGCGCGCGATCCGGAGGGATCTTTGCTGCTGCTGGACAGTCTTGAAGAAAAGGGCACCATACCCCAATATGGCATTGATTACCTCCGCGCCTTGTCCTATCGTACACAGTCCAGGTATTACATGTGCATGCACTATGCTACCCACGCATTGAACAATCCGGAAATACAGCGCGATTCAGTGCTTACTTCATACACTTATATGCTTTTGGCCGAATCTTCGGTCGTCTCCTTCCAGCTTGCCGAGGCGGCCGACATGATTACAAAGGGTAAGGAATATGCAGAGAAGGCCAATGACCAGCTTTTAAGGGCCAATATGCTGCAAATGGAGGGTGACCTATATCGTAACATGGGTGTGCTGAATAAAAGCTATGAATGTCTGCATGAGGCCATTGATTTGCTGTCGGGCATATCCAACGCTGAGGCGAAATTTCTGCTGTCGCACTGCATGGGCTACCTAATGGGTTATTATATCAGCGACAGAAGGCCTCAGAATGCCTGGAAGGTGGGTTTGCAGCGTGAAAAATTGCTACGTTCTCTCGAATCGCGGACTGATGTCGATGCCCATGTGCTCGATCGTCACAAAGGCTTTTTCTATAGTAAGATGGCCTACCTCTCCTGCCAGATGAAGAATCTCCAAATGGGAAAGACCTATGCCGATAAGTTCTACTCCACGGTGTTTTCAACCACTTCGCTGGGGCAGCTTGAGATAAATGATTTCTTGCTCGAAAGTGGAGACTATTATTCCGTGCTGGCGCATAGCAGCGCCTATTTTGCCGGACTGGATGCGAGCGACTCGCTGAACGTCATTTATCTCCGCACGCTCTATCAGAGCGGAAAGGCCTACAATGCCTTAGGGAAGTACAAAGATGCTTACAATGCCATGATGTAGGTGTATGACATTCGTAACAGAATGCGTGTGAACATAGAGCGTAACCAGATATTCGATCTTACAGACGTGACGGATGCCGTATCGCGTGAGTATGAATTAGAGAAAGCGGCGTATCATGTGAAAATGCAGCATCGTATCATTGTAGGGCTGGTGTGCTTTATGGTGTTTTTGCTGTTGCTTTTTGCTGGGCTTTGGCGGGCACTGAGCGTTATCAAGAGAAAAAACCGTAAGATGGCCGAGCTGATTCTGGAATTGGACGACCAGCGCAACGCACTTCTGGCAAGACATGCCTTTCCGCAGTTGGAGATGGCAGAGGTGCCTGGTGAAGAGGAACAGCCGGATGAGGTAGATGCAGCTACCGGTACCGATGCAGACACAGATACATCCGACGTGGCCGTTCCGGAGAATGAAACCCTGTTTCAGACATTCGATCAGCAGGTAAAAGAGCAGAGGCTATACCTGGATTACCAGCTGACACGCGATGATTATGCGCAACTGATGGGGGTAGACCGAAACCGTTTTGCCGCCGTTCTGAAGCTGTTTACTTCGGGAGGAAATCTGAGTATGTATTTGAATGAGCTTCGTCTGGAATATTCGGTCAGCTTGTTCCGCAACCATCCGGACTGGCCCATCAGCAAGGTGGCAGAAGAGAGTGCGCTGCCTAGTTCTTCTACTTTTTATCGTTTGTTTAAGGATAAATACGGCATCAGTCCCAACAGTTTCCGAAAGACTTTTTTGAAGAAAAAATAATTTTTCTCTTTGTCAGAACCCCCTCAGGATGGCTTTCCTGAGGGGGTTCTGACAAAATAGGAACTTTTCTGATAAATTGGGAAAACATTTTTTTTGGGAGTTTGCCTTGATTATTTAGCTTTGTAGAAAAACAAAAATATGCAAAGATAAAAGAAATAGTATTATGAAAAAGACACTGGTATGGATATTGTTTCTGTTTGTCTGTATATCGGTTTCTGCCCAGAAAATAGCCGTGAAGACAAACCTGCTTTACGATGTGACCACTACGCTTAATTTGGGTGCAGAGTTTCGTGTGGCTCCGAAGTGGACAATTGATTTGTCGGGTAATTATAATCCCTTTAATTTAGGTGATGACCGCAAGATGAAGCACTGGCTGGTGCAGCCTGAAGCGCGCTATTGGTTCTGTGAAGCTTTCAACGGCCATTTCCTGGCACTTCATGCGCTGGGCGGGCAGTTTAATGTGGCCAATATGGATCTGGGCATTTTCCCTTCTTTTAAGAATTATCGTTACCAGGGTAATATGTATGGTGCTGGCATTGGCTACGGTTACCAGTTCGTGCTGTCCAAGCACTGGAACCTGGGACTTGAAATCGGGGCCGGCTGGATACGCGCCGACTATGACAAGTACGACTGCCCGCATTGCGGTGAATGGCGCGGCAGCGACAAGAAAGACTATTTCGGTTTGACCAAGGCCGCCATATCCTTGATTTACGTAATTAAATGATGGAGGAACGTACGATGAAAAAATATATTATCTCTCTCGCATTTGTACTGGCAGCCGGCATTCCCGTATTCGGCCAGACTTCTTATCTGAGTGAAATAAAGATTGTGAACCGTGAGGTGGTGAAGACGGGCGACCGTCAGGCCAACGTGAAGATGACGGTGAGCCTGGACGACCTGGATATGAAGAACCAGCATTCGCTGCGCGTGGTGCCGGTGATTCTCTCTGCCGACGGCAGTCAGCAGCAGGAACTTCCTTCTTTCGTCATCAACGGAAAGGTGCGCGACAAAGTGCAGCAACGCACCGAAGCCTTTGACCATACGAACCTTAATCCGGATGCTGTGGTGAAGGTACGCCGTAAGAACGGCACGGCCCAGACGCTCGACTATGACGCTTCTGTTCCTTTCAAACGCTGGATGATTGGAGGTGACCTCCGGCTTCGTGCGTACGTGACAGGCTGTGCGCTTTGCGATGAAGGTGACGAAAATACTTCTACAGGTGATATCTTCCCGCCGATGACGCCGGCTTATTACTCTCCTTTCCTCCAGCCGAAAGAAGAAATTGTAAAACGCCGTTCAGAAACCCGGAGTGCCCGCTTGCAGTTCCGTCAGGACAGCCACCGTATCGACCCGAAGTTCAAGAACAACGCGGCTGAACTGGATACGGTTCGCAACTCCATTACGCTGGTAAAAGACAACAATGACCTTACCATAACCGGTATTTACGTAACAGGTTACGCTTCACCGGAAGGAACTATGGCCTACAACATGAAGCTGTCTGAACGCCGTGCGAAAGCCTTCACGGAATACATGAAGGATGATCTGAAGAGCGTAGACCCGAAGCTTTACCATGTAGACTGGAAGGGTGAAGACTGGGTAGGCTTGCGCGCAGAAGTGGTGAAACATCCTCAATTGTTGAAAATCGACGAAGTGCTGAATATCATTGACAATTGTGGTGACGACAAGGATGCGTGTGAAGAACAGTTGAAAGCATTAGTACCGCCTGAAATCTATAAACGTTTGCTGAACGAGATGTACGGTCCGGTTCGTCGTAACGAATACCGCATAGAATATAACGTACGCCATTTTGATTTGGCAGAAGGAAAGGAAATGATCAAGACCCGCCCAGACCTGATGAGCGTAAGCGAAATACAGCAGGTGGCCGACAGTTACGGCAAGGGTAGTCCGGAATATATTGACTGCCTGATGCGCGGAGCCAAAGCCTATCCGAACGATGTAACGGCGGTAAACAATGCGGCACTGGCACTGATGGAAGCCAACCGTACGGACGAAGCCATCCGCTTGCTGGAAAATGCACCGGAAGATGGTAGCTTGCTGAATATGAAGGGGGTGGCTTACGCTAAGGCTGGCCAGTATGACAAGGCCTCACAAGCTTTCTCTGCGGCAAAGGCCAAGGGATACAGCCAGGCAGGTGAAAACCTTACACTGCTGAAACAGTATGTGGAATACATGGCTGAATAAACAACTTGAAAGAAATAAATGAGATTCTATAAAAATGATGTTTAATTTAAATTTTAGTTTACTATGAAACTGACAAAAAGTTTATTTTTGGCATTTGCGGGCTTGGGTTTGTTCGCATGCTCTAATGAAGATGTAACTACTGGTGTTGATAACAGTGGTAATAATAGTATTGTGATTAAATTAGATGGCTTGACAGCTAGTCGTAGTGTTGGAAATCCTGTTAATGATGATGATGGCAATAATAAAGTAGCTACCACATTAAATGATGTGGCAATTGTCTTGTCAGATGGCTCTACTATCTATGGAGTAAATACATTGAAGAGCACAGATGGAGAAGATTGGACTCAGCTGGCAATTTCTAAAACCGGTTATATTATTCATGAAGTATCTTCTCATGTTAGAGAGGTTCATGTAATTGGTAACTATGCAGAAAATAGTACTCTTAAAGCCTGGGTAGAGGGGACTCCAACTTCAAGTAATGTTTCTACGATGAAAGCATTGGTTGTACAAGCCAATACACAGCAAGATTTTACGAAAGTAACATTGTTTGGAGAGGATGTAGCATTGGCTACAGTCTCTGGTGGTGATGAGCAGGAGGCACCTACTCATGAAAATGGAACAACACATACCATGTTGCAGGCAGATGTTAATTTGAAGCATCTGGTATCTCGTATTGAAATTGGTAATATTCAATGTGAGGATTTAGGTACGATGTACAAACAATTGACTTTGAAGTATATCGGTCTGTTGAATTATTATAATCAGATTCATTTGGATGGTACTACTCCGGCTGTGACTATGACATTGGAGAATGTATTGGAACCGACAGATGCAAATAATTCTCCTGAGGAAGGATATTATTCATGGAGTAATAGTGCTACTGATGCACTTTATGCATGGGCATGGGATAAGATAGAAGCTGGTGCTGTAATAAATAATAGTGGTACACAATGGAATCCTACTCTGAATGATGGAAAAGGTAAATTTGTTTATCAGTTCATTCCTGATAAAGTTACTGGCAAGAATTTCAATGTGAAACTGTATTTGGATGCTGTAGAAAACAATACAGGTAGTGCTGTGTCTGCTTTCCATACTGTAACTGCAAAATTTGAAGGTGGCAGTGCAATTTCTGAAGATCCGGGTAAGATTTATAAGGTTGACTTTAAATTTGGTGAAGAAAACATTGGTCCGTGGAATCCGTCAGAAGTTATTTGTGTGAAAGTAACAGTAAGTGTTGAAGACTGGACAATCCAAACAGTAACTCCGACATTTGAATAATCAGACTAAGAAGGTTCTTAAGACATAAAACAGTGCGGGAGATGGAATTCTCCCGGCTGTTTTACTTAATTCTTTTCAGAAACATACAGTAACCATACTAAAAAAACACTTCAATGAAATATCTTCAACGTATTATGTTCACTCTGTTTGTTTTCGTCCTAACAAACAGTTGTATCAAAGAAGACTTTGATGATTGTAACAATGTGACCATTTACTTTCAATATCTAGCGGATGGCGATAAGGACGTATTATACCAGTATATGAGTAAAGTCGACCTGTATGTTTTTGACGAAAATGGACATATATTAGGGGTCGGCTCATATAATCAGGACGAATTAACCAATTTCAAGGCTGTTCCATCTTTTAAATTAAAACCAGGACATCGTTATAAGGTGGTGGCAGTAGGTAATCCTTATGATCACACAGAGGTGGTAAATTATGCTACCGAAACAGACTTTGCAAATATTTATCTTCAGGATCCGGCTTGGAGCGATCCGGATGTACCTGTAACCAATCATGATTACAATTACTTGGGCGAAAAAGAGTTTGTGATGCCTAATCAGGAAGGAGTGATGTATCGTGATACGGTGACTCTTTATAGTTCCCATGTGAAAGTAGATGTAGAAATTCATGGACTTCCTGCCCCCGATGCTTCACGTCAGGATGCTGGAATTCCCTATCAGTTGAGTTTTGAAAACTCAAATGCACAGACATCCTTTGAAAATGAAGTTAACTTAAGCGAAAAGGGTACTATTTATCCTGAGCTGATCTATGATAATGAAAACCAGTGCTATCGCACACAAAATCTTGCTCTTTTCCGTATGGATGATAGGACGGGAGAATTGAACTCTGATTATTGTGAGCATATTTTAGTACTTTCTGATAAATCTACAGGTAGAGAGCTTGCTCGCGGTAGTCTTTATAATTATTTGATGCGTAATGCAGATATTATAGATGTGACAAAACAGGAAGCATTCTTACCTATATCTCTTGAATTTAATGATCTGGAAGTAACAATCAAAGTGCCTGATTGGTACATTCAGGATGTAACACCAGGATGGGAATGATTAAAATGGCAGGCGTATGAAGAAAATGATTTTTTATTTGGGTTTATTAGTGGCAAGCTTTTCTTCCTGCATTAAAGATACTGATATGAGTAGTACTTCTTGTGCAGAAACTCAAGTGCAGCTTGTCATTGGGAATAATACTTCCCGTGCAGGAGGAGATGCTTCTCCTGATCCGATAGATCGTTTGCATGTGTATGTATTTAAAGCAAATGAGTGTGTAGGATATTTATTTCGTGAAAATTTGAATACGAGTGATGTAATATCTTTGCCTATGCCACTTGACCGAAAAAAAGTTAATGTTGGAGAGGATGTTTACTTTTACGTATTGGCAAATGACCTTCCTGAGTGGAATCTGGATGAAAATACTTCGCGGCAAGAATTGAATGGAATGTCTTTTGCTCGCTGGGAGGATACTACTGTTCCGGATATAGCTCCTATGGTAAATAATGATAATGCAGACGGTAAAGGTGGTTATCAAACGGCCGTTAGGTTGACTGGTGAAAATTGGCAGAATGTAAATGTAAAAGTTCAGCCTATTGTAGGACGTCTGCGTTTGTTTTTTAAGAAAGAAGGGAATGGTGATATTATTATAAATAAGGCTGTTGTATATCACCGTCCGGATAATTATTTGCTTTTTACTCCTCGCTCTGTTAGCGCTGTGACCTTTATCTACAATGACGAGAGTGTCATAGATAATTTTGTTAGTAATAAAGATCTTACATCTACTGATGATTATGAGCTTATAGGACAAACCTACTTGGCTCCTAATGCTTATGGCTCGTCAAATCCAGATAACTATGTTCCTGCTTATGGTACTTCAGGTGATATTGATAAAGCATATCGATTGTATATTGAATATACAGTCGGAGGTAATTTGAAGAAAGAAAAAGATGTGTATTTGCCTCAAGTTCTGCGGAATAGAAGTATTGATGTGCAGGGAATTTTGAAATCTGGTAGCTTGAGTTTAGCTGTTGTTGTGAGAGATTGGGAAGATGGCCCTTCTTTTGATATGAGTTACGGTGACGAGTTTGATGGTAATTTAGTTTTAGAATCTAAGAATCCAATTGTAGGTGAAAAATCTCAGAATACGGATGCTTACGCTGTAGTTTATGGTGATGCTGCGGATACACGTCATGATTTGACTTTCCAATTAAAGATTACAAAACCTATTGGAGCAATTTGGACTGCGAATGTAACTAATGGGGCAGATTTTGAAGTTGTAAAATCTGATGGTACTCCTGCTAGTGGAAGTGTTGACGGGAATTCTGTATCCATTTCATTGCGTTCTAAATCAGGATATGTGCCTGGTGAGGTGAACGAAACAGAGTTATATGTTACGTTGATAAATAATAATAATGAAAATAAGGGGGAACAACTTGTTAATCCTGACTTAATTCATCCTGGAGGAACTACAACTAGAATTCGTGTTCGTCAGATTTCTTTAGATGAATGGAATCAGCTTCAGGTAAACCCTTAACCTTACTTATTTAAAAAAACAAGCGTATGAAAAGGAATAATCTTCTATATAATCTGGTGATGTCTGTATGTGCCCTAGCCGTATGTGGGGGATGTACGGAAGATCCTGTTTCAGATCAAACAGTAAATTCGGAGGGGCTGACGCTTGAAATCAATGTTGGTGATACTCCTGCTGCGTCTGTATCTACACGTGGAGCAAATGACGTTTCATTGAATGAGTCAAATGTTAATACAGTGGATGTCTTTTTTATGAAGGATGATCAGATAGAACATTATGTAAAGTCCAATGTTGTCAATGGCAAAGCTACCCTTGCCAATGGAACATGGAAGGAGTCGTATACGGGAACTTATGATGTATATGTGCTTGCGAATAAGCATGATTATGACAATCCTTCTACTACTGATGTAGAAACTGATTTATCATGGGTGAATAATAAAACTCAGCTTCTGGCATTAACTGATACGGATACGAATGTAGCAAAGGCAGAGGATGAGGACTACGGTTCTACCAAGTATAGTGGAAAAACATTTCTGATGGATGGCAGTATTAGTTGGAATGCTGATGATGCAGAGGCAAATGCAGTCATAGAAGTTAGTTTGGTACATGCTGCGGCTAAATTAACTGTAAATCTGACATATACAGAGGAATTCTTGACAGAAGGTCGTAAGATTGTGAGTGTTAGCAAGAAATTAGTTCATTATGTCCAGGATGTGAAAGCTTTTACAGAAGGCGGAGCACTTGCTTTAACTGAAGTACAAGGAGAATCTACTAGCGATGGCTTTTCATTGGCTAATTTTACAAATGGGAAAGATCTTTCACGTACAGATAAGTTGTATGCATACAGTTATCCAAACGAATGGGGAGCAGATATTGCAGAACGTGAAACATATTTTCTGATAAATATTCCTTATTCAGAGAATGATGAACTTCGTCAAAACTATTATAAAGTTCCTGTTCGTATTTCGGGTAACGCTAGTGAACTAAAACTGGACCGCAACATGGAATATACTGTAAATGTGACAGTAGACCGTGTTGGCAATGAAAGCATTGATGAACCAGTTCCTTTGAAACCGACATTTTCTGTGGCTACATGGAAGCCTGTAGATATAAATGTGGATGGTGATACTCCTAATTACTTAGTGGTAAGTGATAAAGAAATTGAAATGCACAATGAAGAAGATGTAGCAATTACTTTTTTCTCATCTTCACCGATACATGTTGAGATTGTTAATGCGTATTTTGTGAATAAAAGTGGAGATGAAGTTTCGGTCAAGAATGATGGATTAATAAGTACAGCTTATGATGAACTGTCATTAACGGGCGAAATTACGGTTCATAGCGATATCCCTAAAAATGTAACAGCGCGTTATATAACATTGAAGGTAACAAATAAGGATGAACCAACTCCATTGACACAGGAGATAAAGATTATACAATATCCGTTGGAGTATATTTCAGGGGTGCCGGGGTGGTATTCAACGCGTGATAAATTTACAGCTACTTGGCAAGATCATTTGGATGGAAAATCTTTCTCTTCCCCTCCATCTGTCTCTAATACAGTTTTTAGTTCAAAAGTATACGAATCTCCTTATATATACACATACGTAGTTAAGGGAACAGGATGGTATGGTGATAACCCTCCTTTTACTATAGAACTTGGATCTTCTCAGGGTAAGGATAAGAGTAATAATCGTATGTATTTGGTGCAGATAACCAGTACAAGTTCAGGGCATACGGTAGCTCGTCCCACAATGGAGGGAACAGGTGACGATATAGTGACACAGAGTAGTAATGAAGAAAATAATCGCTTAGTTTCTCCAGTGTTTATGTTGGCATCCCAATTAGGAACGGTGACAGCCTCTGGTTGGTCAACTGCGCAAGAGCATTGTAAACAATATGTAGAGTGGGCTAAATATCCAGACGGAGTAACAAGGAAATTTGCGGACTGGCGGTTGCCAACTTTTTCTGAACTTCAGATTATAGCTCAATATCAAAAAGAACAACCGGAAGTAATGGATGAAGTTCTTGGTGGTGAATATTATTGGTCGGCTTATAAAAATTATTGCATTATACGAGTATATGAAGGAAATTCTTGGTGGGGTGGAGGATATACAGATAAGTGGGAGCCTGAGCCAAGTAATGAACAATCTGCCTGCTTTATCCGTTGCATCCGCGATGTAACTCCTGAAGACTTGGAGGAATTCCGTGCCCATGGCATACAATAAAAGCGAAAATCAGAAACTTAAAATAATGGGTTTATGAGAATATTACATAACATACTGATATTACTCTGTATGCTGTTAGGACTTTCAGCATGCAACGATGATAGCATGACACAAGGTAATGAGGGTGGATCTGTTTTACCTAATGGTGAGGTCGTGCTAAAAATAGATGCCAATATTCCCGCTCCTAGGGAAGTTGTTACACGTGATATAGATCCAGATGGCTTGGGTGTGCAGACTTTATGGTTGTTCTGTTTTGATGAATTTGGATCTTATATTGGACGTCGTGAGGCTACTGATTTTCAGGCAACTGAAGTTGAAGGACATTATAGCTTCACAGTAGAAGTACCTGGAGCTACTCGTATTATTCATTTCTTATCTAATATTTATTTGGATGATATCAGTGCTTCCCCAGGAATGAATGAAACTACCTTAATACCTTCTATTGTATCAGCTTCTGGTCGTATGGCATATTGGGGGCGTAAGGAGTTTTCTAATGCAAATGAGTTGCAAACTTTTGCTAGTGGGGGTAATGTTGAGCTTTTTAGAAATCAGGCTCAAGTTTGTTGGAGTGTAGAAGGTGAGGCTCTAAGTAAAAATCTGAAAGTATGGGGTTATGCAATTTGTAATCGCCGTGCTTGGGGTACGGTAGCTCCGTTTAATGCAGGTTCAGAAAATCCCTTTGATTTTGATTTAGCCAATCCCTATGTAACCGTTCCTGGTGAGGAGTATAATGTGTTGGCAAGTGACCCTACACAGGTCTCTGTTCAGGGTAATGAATCTGAGGGTGATCCGCATTATATTTTTGAGAATCCAAATACGCTGGATGCTCCTGTCTATGCAATTATGAAGATTGGAACTGAAGAATCTAATGCGAAGTTCTATAAGATTATGTTTGTAAACGACAGCAAAGATCAGTTACCTATTTACCGTAATTATAAATATGTAATAAGGATAACTAATTTGCCGGATCAGATGGGGTATGGTAGTTTTGATGATGCAAAGACGGGAATAGCTGCAAATAATGCATGGGTTTCTATTGATCCGGAGATTCCTGAATTGAGTGATGGAACTAATACCCTTAACATTTTGAATGGAACGACGCAGATATTTAACGAAGGCGGTAGCCAGACAATTGCTTTTACTTATACAGGGGATGCAAGTGAGATTGCTGTTTCATGGTTGGAAAATGATGGAAGTTTATCTTCTGTACTTCCTACTTTTAAACATATTTCAGGGAATAATTATAATATTGAGATGACTTTGGCTCAACCTGGAGAAAATCCGGTTATTGGTACGCTTTTGCTGCGTGCCGGTGTATTCACCCGTCAAATTAAGATTTATTTGATGAAACCATTTGAGTTTAAGCCTGTATGGGTATCTACTGGTGTTCCGATGGTGAAAGGTGAAAGAATGTCTATGACTTTTGTAATTCCTGAAAATTATCCGGAAGAGTTATTTCCTATCACATGTAAGATAGGAACTAATAAGATGAATGCCAATGATGATCTTGGTGTGCAATTACCTATTGTTTCAGAAACTTGTGAATATCAGATAACAAATGAAGCAGGTGCTACCTTGACACGTCGTACGGATTGGGGGTATAAGTTTGTTTATACAGCTACGCGCCCTGGAATTCAGGAAGTCTTCTTTACGTTGAATGTAAGTGCAGGAAGTGATCCATCGGGAACTGTTGAAGGCTGTACAGAGAGTGCAGATCATGCCCATGTCTTTTTGGAAGCTGATAACTTTAAGGATGAAGAGAAACTGGTGCTATTTCAGGCAGGTAGTAGCGATCGTCGTATTACCATTTCTGGGGCTGATGAGAATAATCCAGGTTTTTTGAGTCAGAAATTGTATCCGACAGTGAATCAAACTGTAGCTATCACTTTGAATTTTTCTTCGCGGCCAAGTGATAATACAGTGATGCGTATGGCTACGACATCTTTAAAACCTGATCCAAACTTTAATGAAAGTAATTATTATGTAGAAGAGAAGACCTCAAATGGGGTTGTAGATTATTATTGGATTAAGCCTGGAAATGTGTCTCAGTTGACTTTGCATTTCTTGACTAACACTCCTGATGTGGATGATTTGGTTCGTTTCTCTATAGATAATGAAAATGAGTTTGGTTTTAATGAAGATGCCAATACGTGGTATAAGTCTGCTGCTGTAGAACTAATATCTGACCCCAAACGTTTTACTTTCGATTTTAGTATTGTAGATGATACACCGAATATTGATAATGTAAAGTATGGTATAGGACAGCCGGCAGATATGCATTTTTCAATTCCTAAGGAGGCCGTTGCATATACAGATGTAACCTTCTTTATTCGTACCAATAACTTAATTCCTAATCCTGATGACTCGTACTCAGAATGGTTAAAGCCAGTTGATGGGGGATATAATTTTACTATTCCGAAAGGTTTTGAATTAGCAGAACGAGGCACTTTGCGTTTCCTTACAAGTCGTATTGCAAGTGCTGAAACTGTAACGATTAGTACACTTGATGATAAGCAAGCCTTATTTACTCCAGCATCAGCATCCTTTGAAAATGAGGCAATTACAGGAACATTAACTTTGTCTGGAGAGAATGCACCAACTTTGACAACCAATTCCTTTATTACTTTGGAGCGTAAGAATGGTACAAGGGTTGGAGTCTTTAATGTGCAAGAAGTGGGTGCAAATAATATTGCTACGTATAAACTTGTTCTTCGTCCGGAATATGATTTTACGATGGATGAGACACTTACAATATATTACAGTGCAGGTACTGCTTCCTCGGCTTATCAAGCGACTACCACATTTAATGCATTGGTAGCTCATGAGGTGGGAGAACAAGTGCCACTTATTACATTGGTTAAGCAATAACTTCTTTTTAAGAGTATTTTAAAAGTGCCCGCTATTGACATAAATGCCAATGGCGGGTCTTTTTAGTTTTTAATTCGTTTGTGTAATTATAATGCGATATATACTATTTTTTGTGATTGTTACATTGTTCTCTGCCTGCGGAAACACCTCCCAGCAGAAACAAGCGGAAACCACCGAATCTGCATCCACCGCACAGCCTCAAGCGGCTGCGGAAGCCAAATTTCCTTTCCCTGAAATCCCCACCATGCTCACCCAGCCGGAAGAGCGGAAGGCGTATCTCATGGCGCACTACTGGGATAATTTCAACTTTGCGGATACGGCATTGGTGAATAACCGGAACGTGGCGGAGCAGGGGGCGGCGGATTACCTGGCCATACTGGCTGACGGTACGCTCACCGAGGAGCAGGTGAAGGGGAGCCTGGACGGCTTTTGCAAGGGGATGGAGGCGCAGGAGCATGCGCGGAAGGTGTTCTTGCAGATGATGGAGGATTACTTGTATAACCCTAACTCGCCTTTCCATAATGAGGGGCTGTATGCGCTGTTCCTGGAGCGGATGCTGAAGAGTGAGTTCGTGGATGAGGCACGGAAGAGTTCGCTGAAGTTCAGCCTGGACCTGATTAGCCGGAACTGTCCGGGGAAGGTGGCTACGGACTTTGTGTACTTCCTGCCGGATGGCAGCAGGCATTCGCTGGCACAGACGCGGGCGAAGAACAACCGTCTGCTGCTGGTGTTCTACGACCCGGAGTGTCCGAGCTGTCATGAGACGATGCAGGAGATGGTGGCCGACGGGATGCTGGCGGAAGCCGTGAAGGCTGGAAAACTGACGGTGCTGGCGGTGTACACCGAGGGTAATCAGGAGGTATGGAAGCGCACACTAAGCGATCTGCCTCAGGGATGGACGGTGGGCAGTGACCACGAAACGGTGAAGCAGGGGGCGCTGTACGACCTGAAAGCGATGCCTTCGCTGTATCTGCTGGACGGCACGAAGAGGGTGCTGCTGAAGGATGCACCTTATGCAAAGATTAGGGAGGAGATTGCGGCTTTGTAAGCAGATTTTCGTATCTTTGCTATATACATACGCAAGCCTATGAAATCTGTTCCTAAATTTTTCAATACGGCCGGGCCGATGAAGCCTGAGCTGCATTACTGCATTGACCCGTTGACGCGCTTTGATCTGGAAGAGATAGAGTCGCTTATCCGGCAGAATAAATATTTCATTCTTCATGCACCGCGTCAGACGGGAAAGACTTCTTGTTTGCTGGCCTTGCGTGACTACATCAACAAGCAGGGGGAGTTCTATGCGGTGTATGCAAACGTGGAAGGGGGACAGGCGATGCGAAATCAGGTGGAGGAAGTGATTGACGGTGTGATAGACATCGTTAGTTTTCAGCTTCAACTGATTCTGAGGGATGAAATGCCGAAATTGCTGGCCTCACAAGTGAAAAGGGATAGTGCCGCTTCGGTGAAGTTGACAGAGTTTTTGTCTTTGCTTTGTCAGAAATTGGACAAACCATTGCTTTTGTTTATAGATGAGATTGATTCGCTGGTGGGTGATTCGCTGGTGAGCGTGTTACGACAGCTTAGGAGCGGATATGACTTGCGGCCTCAGGCATTTCCGCAGAGCATTATCTTGTGTGGCGTGCGCGATGTGCGTGACTATCGGATTGTGTTGTCGAACCAGGATATTGTGACGGGGGGCTCTGCATTCAATATCAAGGCGGAATCGCTTCGGCTGGGTAATTTTTCCCGGGAGGAGATTCATCAGCTTTATATGCAGCATACGGCGGCTACCGGACAGGAGTTTGATGAGGCTTGTTTTCCGCAAATATGGGAGGCTACGGAAGGTCAGCCGTGGCTGGTGAATGCGTTGGGCTATGAGGTGACAATGAACATGCGCGAGAACCGTGACCGGAGCGTACGTATCATTGCGGAGATGATGTATCGTGCGCAGGAACGGTTGATTTACCGCCGTGATACGCACATTGATATTCTGATAGACAAACTTCGGGAAGAGCGTGTGAGAAGTGTAATTGCTCCGATCCTGGGTAATGAGGACGCTGAAGTGGAACAGCATTTGAAGGATGATGACATTCAGTATGTGGTGGATATGGGATTGGTGGTGCGTGATAAACCGCTCCGTATTGCGAATGCCATTTACCGTGAGGTGATTCCTCGTGAACTGACCTGGGCGCGCCAGCAGACGCTGGTCCAGCAGTCTGCGTGGTATATGAATCCCGATAACAGCATCAATACGGAAAAATTGCTGCTTGATTTTCAGGATTTCTTCCGCCAGAATGCGGATTCTTGGATTGAACGCTTCGATTATAAGGAAAGTGGCCCTCAGTTATTACTTCAGGCTTTTTTACAGCGTGTGGTGAACGGAGGAGGATACATTGACCGTGAGTATGGGCTTGGGCGTGGCCGTACGGATTTGTTGATTACCAAACCGCTGACCGACCGTTATGGCGGACCGGTGCAACGTATCGTAATGGAGTTGAAAATCAAACGGGGTGATTTGGAGGGGGTAATCCAAAAGGGATTGGAACAGACGGCTTCTTATATGGATAAGTGTGGTGGAAACATCAACGAAGGTCATTTTATTCTTTTTAACCGCGACAAGGGTGTCAGCTGGGAGGAAAAGATTTGGCATCGTGAGGAGTCTTTCTCTGGTAAGAAAATTACGGTCTGGGGAATGTAATGTTTCATGTCAGGCCAGCTTGTAGACTCCTCCTGCCAGTGCGCGGACCACGCCTTTCATCTCTAAGTTGAACAGCAGGCTGGTCATGCGGTTGATGGCGATGTTGCTTTCCACTACCAACGTATTGATTTGTATCCCGTCGAGATGTTTCTGTAAATGGGTGATGACTTGTTCTTCTTCGGGTGTCAGCTCCGGGAACAGCTGGCGCTGGACTACCTGAGGGGAAACGGGTACATGGTCCCAGTTCATGGCTTTTACCACATCTTCCGCGCTCTGTATCAAGGCAGCGCGGTTTTTTTGTATCAGCAGGTTGCAGCCGGTGGAGTAGGTATCGCCTACGCGGCCCGGAAAGGCGAAGCAGTCGCGCTGGTAGCTTTCGGCTATCTCGGCGGTAATGAGGGAGCCTCCTTTGGGGCCGGACTCTACTACGAGGGTAGCGTCGCTGATGCCGGCTACGATGCGGTTGCGCTTCACGAAGTTTTGCCGGTCGGGGTTGGTGCCGCTCATGAACTCAGTGAGCAGTCCGCCCTGTGTCAGCATCTCGGTAGCGGTGCGGCGGTGTACAGCGGGATAGATGCGGTCCAGACCGTGAGCCAGTACGCCCACGGTGTCGAATCCGTGGGTCAGTGCCTCGCGGTGGGCATGGATGTCGATGCCGTAAGCCAGTCCGCTCACTATCAGCACGTCGGGAAGCAGGGCGCTGAGTTCCTGCATGAAACGCTGGCAGAGGCCTTTGCCGTAGTCGGTGGCATTGCGTGTGCCTACGATACTCAGGATGTGCCGGCTGTTCAGGTTGGCCGAGCCTTTGTAGAACAAGACGAGCGGGGCATCGGGACATTCGCGGAGGCGGGATGGATAGGCTTCGTCGTCTTCGGTCAGGCACTGAATCTGGTGCTTTTGGGCAAACGAGATTTCGGCTTCGCACAGACGGAATACTTCCGTATGCTGAAAGGCGGTGGCCACTTTCGGAGTGACTCCGGGAAGAAGGGCCGGCAGCTCGCGGGCGTGTTCGAAAAGCATGGTCGCACTTCCGGCAGCCTGAATCAGGTGGCGGGCTCCTACCAGACCGATGCCGGGCAGAAGGGGAAGGGCCATGCGGCAGAGGAGTTCTTTTTCGTTCATTGGTTCAGGTAGGGAGCAAAGATTTCATTGAAGAGGGCGCTGTCGCTCAGGCGTCCGTTGACTACGCACACGGTTTCTACGGTCGATTTGATGACGGGTTTCAGGTCGGGCAGGCGGTAGATGTCCTGCACAAAGACGTATTTGATGCCTTCCTTGCGGAGTGCCAGACGGGAGATGAACTCGTCGCCGCTGGTCAGCGGGGTTTTGAAAGCCATGTTCAGGCGGGCTACCACGGGGTCGATGCCCTGCTGGTGAAGCTGGGCGAAGCTGACGCCGACGGAGGAGAGAAACTCGTGGCGGGTGTGCTCGATATAGTGCTGGTAATTGGCATTGTTGACGATTCCCTGCAGGTCGCATTCATAGTCGCGGACCTTCATTTTCAGTTCAAAGATGTATTTCTCCATGAGAGTGAAGTTTATGTATTTTCACAAAGATAGCGAATTATTCCTATATTTGCGGGATATGAAAGAGAATGTACCAGTAATTTATGCAGCCCCTTTGCAGGGCTTTACGGAAGTGGCGTGGCGCAATGCACATGCGCAGTGCCTGGGAGGTGTGGACGCGTATTATACTCCTTTTGTCCGGTTGGAGAAGGGGGAGATTCGTAACAAGGACAGGCGCGACGTGTCGCCTGAAGAGAACACGGTGCCCCGGCTGGTTCCGCAAGTGATTGCCTCGGAACCGGAGGAACTGAAGGTGCTGACGGACTTTTTGGCTTCGCAGGGCTATCGGGAGATAGATGTGAACATGGGCTGCCCGTTTCCGCTGATTGTACGCCGTGGGAAGGGAGCGGGTATCTTGTCTTCTCCGGAGAAGGTGGAGGCGCTGTTGGAGACGATGAAGGTGTTTCCGGAGATTCGCTTTTCGGTGAAGATGAGGTTAGGCGGCCAGGATGCGGAGGAGTGGAAGGCGCTCGTGCCGTTACTCAACCGTTCGTGTGTGACGCAGGTGACGCTTCATCCGCGCATCGGGAAGCAGCAGTACAAGGGGACGGTGGACCGGGAGGCGTTCCGTGCGTTTTATGAGGCGTGTGAGCGGCCGCTGGTGTACAACGGTGATTTGTTGACGGTGGCCGACATCCGGGAGGTACTGGAAGCGTTTCCCCGGCTGAAAGGGGTGATGCTGGGCCGCGGGCTGCTGGCGAATCCGGCGCTGGCACTGGCTTGCCGTGAGGGAGAATGGTCCGAGAACGAATTGAAGGCACGGGTAGCGCAGATGCACCGGCAGATGTATCTGTATTATCATCGGGTGATAGAGGGCGGAGAGGCGCAGCTGCTGGCCAAGCTGAAGACCTGCTGGGAGTACCTGTTGCCTGAGCTGGACAAGAAACAGCGGAAGGCTATCTTGAAGAGCAATCGCCTGGACGGGTATCTGCGGGCAGTGGAAGAGGCGTTGCGGGGATAAATCACCCTTCTTTTTTCTTGAAATATTCGTATCCGATGCGGCAGAACAGACATTTCTTGGTGTCGCAGTAATTCTTTTTGAGCTGGATGAGTGCCTGACTGTCGCCGGCATGGGCGGCTTGCAGACCACATTCTTTCCACAGCCGGATGATGTAGTTGTTTTCCGGTTTGAGTTGCTCCAGCAGGTTGCCGGCACGTTCGGTGAGCCGTTCCTCGCCTTTGTGCTTGCCGTAGGCATAGAGGAAGGGAACCACGGTATTGATAATCAGCAGGTCGATGGAGGCGTCGCTGAGGGTTTTCGGACGGGCGGGCGAGGGTTCGCCGAAAACGTAGTGCGTCAGCCAGTAAAGGGAGGTACCTCCACGCAGCAGGTCGCGCAGTTCTTTCACCGTAGAGGCCGGCAGCAACTGGGAGAGCATGCCTTGGGAACGGTGGTAGAGGTTGGCCAGCTGGGCGATGCGTACGTGCGGAAAGTTGCCCGGGCGCATGCGGAGCATTTTCCACCGAAGGTGTTCGGAGGGCTGTAGCTCGAATTTGTGGGCCAGGTAGGCGTATTCCTTGGTAAGCTGGGCGGAATAGTCGTCGGATGGGAGTTCCTGCAACAGGCCGGCCTGCCCGAAGAAAATGGCTTCTATCTGAAAAAGATTATCGCGGTGCTTGTTGACGGCTTGCAAGGGAATGGTCTGTGCCCATTGCTCGAAGGCGTCGCTGTTGGTGCCGAAACCGAAATTGCGGGCTAAGGTGAGAAAAAAGGCTTGTTCCCAGTCGCCTTTGCTCTGGGTAAGCTGGGCCTGGATGCGCTGTGTCTTCTGTTCGAAACGCTCGGTCTGCAGACTGGAGAGCCAGCTGTGGAGCAGGAGTTTGGGCAGGCGAGGGATGAGGCGGTAGCAGGCCGGGTAATGGCTGGTTTCAATCAGCTCGCGGTAGTTGTCTAACAGGTAGGGCGGATAGTGCAGCTCCATTTGCGGGATGGGCGTGCCGTCGGTGCGGAAGGTTTCGGCATCGATGTCGGAAGCCACATGCAGAATCACGGAGTCGTAGGCACGGTCCTGATGATGGTGGTGGCGTTTCCAGTCGGAAGCATGCACGTGGATTTCTACATTTCCCACCCACAGAATACCGTCTATCTTGATTTTCGCATTGAAAAAGTCGGGTCCTGCATCGGGATTGGGGAGTCCGGGGTCAATGACTTCCACGGTTTGTCCTTGCGTGGTATGCAGCGGAGTGAGCGGAAAAAGCTTGTGTTTCCATACAAACTGGAGTAGATGTTCCATGTTAACGAGCTGTAAATGTTGGGTAAATGTAATGATTAATACTGAAAAACACTATCTTTGCGAATAAAATTATCATCAGAATTATGAAAATTGCATTAATTGGATATGGAAAGATGGGAAAGGAAATTGAAAAAATCGCCCTTTCCAGAGGTCATGAAATTGTGAGTATCATTGATATAAATAATCGGGAAGATTTTGCTTCGGAGGCTTTCCGTTCGGCCGATGTGGCCATTGAATTTACGGCTCCTTCAGTAGCTTACGGCAACTGTCTGGAGGCGTTCAAGAATGGCGTGAAAGTGGTATCGGGCAGCACCGGATGGATGGGAGAGCATGGCGAAGAGATGCGCCGTCTGTGCCAGGAGGAAGGTAAGACGCTGTTCTGGTCGTCTAACTTCAGCTTGGGTGTGGCTATCTTTGCGGCGGTAAACAAGTACCTGGCAAAGATTATGAACCAGTTCCCGAACTACGATGTGTCAATGGTAGAAACCCACCACGTGCACAAGCTGGATGCCCCGAGTGGTACGGCCATTACGCTGGCTGAAGGGATTCTGGAAAACCTGGACCGCAAGCAGAAATGGGTGATGGGCACACTGACCGCTCCCGACGGTACGGTGACGGGCACGACCGACTGTGCACCGGATGAACTGCCCGTGAGTGCCATCCGCGAAGGGGAAGTGCCGGGTATCCATACCATCAAATATGAATCGGAGGCTGATTCTATCGTGATTACACACGACGCAAAGAACCGCAAGGGGTTTGCATTGGGAGCGGTGCTGGCTGCAGAATATACGGCTGCGCACCAGGGCTTCTTAGGTATGAATGATTTATTTCAGTTTTGAGTATGATACAGGCATCGCGTAAACAATGGATAAAGTTCGGCATAGTGCTGGTGCTTTACCTGATTTTCCTGATTTGGTTGAAAAGCTGGCTGGGACTGGTAGTGGTTCCGTTCATCTTTGACGCATATATTTCCAAAAAGATTCCCTGGACATGGTGGAAAAAATCGACCAACAAGACCATGCTGACGGTGATGGGCTGGGTGGATGCCATCGTGTTTGCGCTGGTGGCAGTCTATTTTGTGAATCTGTATTTCTTCCAGAACTACGTGATTCCTTCTTCGTCGCTGGAGAAATCGCTGCTGGTGGGCGACTATCTGTTTGTAAGCAAGATGAGTTATGGTGCCCGTATTCCGCAGACACCGCTCCACATGCCGCTGACGCAGCATACGTTGCCGGTGTTCAACTGTAAGTCGTACTTGGAATGGCCGAAGTGGGACTACAAACGGGTGGCCGGACTGGGAGAGGTGCAGCTGAATGACATCGTGGTGTTCAACTTTCCGGCAGGGGATACGGTAGCTACCGGCAATCCGGCAGAAGACATCTATCGCATGAGCTATGCCATCGGTAAGCAACTTTCGCAGCCTATTGACCTGGCCAGCCTGAACCTGGAGCAGCAACGGGATGTGTATGATTATTATTACTCGGTAGGACGCAAGTATATTGACGAAAATCCGCAGCTGTATGGTGAGGTGATTACCCGCCCTGTAGACCGGAGAGAGAATTATGTGAAGCGTTGTGTGGGTATGCCGGGCCAGACACTGGAAATCAAGAACCGGATTATTTACCTGGACGGTAAGGCCAACAAGGAGCCGGATAATGTGCAGTATCGTTATTTCGTGCATACCAAGGGCATGCTGCCGGAGGATTTATGTCATGAACTGGGCATCAGCCAGGAGGATTTGATGGCTTATTATACGGAGGAATCGGTATATAACATGCCGTTGACTGAGAAGGCGAAGGCTGCCTTGCTGGCACGGAAGGACTTGGTGACTTCCATTGAAAACGTGCCGGATGATGATGCGGGCGGATTGTATCCGGATAATAAGCTGACGGGCTGGACAGTAGACAACTATGGTCCGATATGGATTCCGAAGAAGGGGGCTACCATAGACCTGACACTGGATAACCTGCCGATGTATGAACGTCCGATCAAGAACTACGAAGGCAACAGCCTGGAGGTGAAAGACGGAAAAATCTACATCAACGGACAGGAAACGACGAAATATACCTTCAAGATGGATTATTACTGGATGATGGGTGACAACCGTCATAATTCGGCCGACTCACGTTTCTGGGGTTTTGTGCCAGAAGACCATATTGTGGGTAAACCTATTTTTATCTGGCTGTCGCTGAACCAGGATCGTGGCTGGTTTGACGGAAAGATTCGCTGGAACCGTCTGTTTAAGTTTGTGGATTCCATTAAATAATCTATGAACAAAGGAAAGTCCGGATGGTGGTGGTTGAGAGCGGCCGGCCTGACGGTGTTGACCGTATGGCTGGTGCGAACCCTGCTTGTGACGACTTGTGTAATTCCTTCTTCCGGGATGGAAAATTCTCTTTATCAGGGAGAACGGATTCTGGTCAACAAGTGGAGCTACGGGCTGCGTTTGCCTTTTTGTTCGCTTTTCGGCTATCATCGGCTGGCTTCTTCGCGTGCGGAGAAGGGGGATATTCTCTTGTTCAATAACCCTCATCCCCAGCAGGTGGAGAAAGGAATAGAGTGGAGAGAGCTGTTCATCAGTCGCTGTATCGGCACGCCGGGAGATACGCTGATGTTGGATGCCGACCTGAACTGTGTGGGCGGAGAGGTGCTCAGCCCGGATGCCAAATCGCTGTATGCTTATCCGGTGTCTTCGGAAGACTTGATGCTGACTGTGCTGTCGGTGCTGGGTATCAAAGGAAATACGCTGGCCGGATATACTTCCGACGGGGGGTATATACGGAGTTTCAGCCAATATGAATATTACTTGATTTCGCAGAAACTGGAGGGACGGATTCCGCTGGTTCCGCTGGATGAAAAGAACCGTACGGAAGTGCATCCGTATGTGATTCCGGCAAAAGGTGTTCCGGTGAAGGTGTATCCCTGGAATGTGACCTTGCTCTGCAATACGATTGTGGCGCATGAACACCAGCCTGCAGAGGTTCGTCACGATACGTTGTATGTGAAGGGAAAGCCCGTGGAGGCTTATACGTTTGGCAAGGATTATTACTGGGTGGCTTCCAATGACCCGGTGAATATTTGTGATTCCCGCTTGTTCGGGTTCGTGCCGGAGGACCACCTGATAGGGAAGGCCTGGCGCATCTGGTACTCTTCGCGGAAGGGGCGCTTCTGGCAGCGGGTGCAATGACATAAACTAAGAAAGAATGAAGAATGAAGTGATTTTGGGGTCGGCCTATCTGGCTCCCGTAGAATATTATACCAAACTTTTTGCTTATCCTTCGGTACGTGTAGAGCGTTATGACCACTACATGAAGCAGACTTACCGCAACCGGTGTGTGATTGCATCGGCCGACGGACCGTTGGCACTGACCATTCCGACGGAAAAGAGTGACGACCTGAAGTGTGTGATGAAGGATGTACGTATTTCAGACCATGGCAACTGGCGGCATGTGCACTGGAATGCGTTTGTAGCCGCTTACAAGCATAGTCCTTTCTTTGATTACTATGCGGATGAGTTTCACCGGTTCTTTGAGCAGAAATATGAGTTCCTGTTCGACTTTAACCTGGAACTGTGTGAGTGGGTGTGCCGGCAGATTGACATGGAACCTCGCCTGATACCTACCGAGGAATATATGCCGGAGGTGGAATGTGCCGATGATTTCCGGGAGCTGATTCATCCCAAACGGGATTATCGGGAGGTGGACAAGGCATTCTTTCCTAAACCTTATTATCAGGTGTTTGACCAGAAGCTGGGTTTTCTGCCTAATCTCAGTGTGATTGACCTGCTGTTCAATATGGGACCGGAAAGCTTGCTGGTGCTGCGTGACTCGGTGCGTGCGTTCAATGAAATTTAAGGATACATATTCCTTCAAACCCGATTTTATGTTGTACATTTGTAACTGAATCAATGATTTAACAATATGAATAATCTTCCAACAGTAACGAAAAACCTGCTTATTATCAATGTGCTCTGTTTCTTCGGAATGTTTGTGGCCCGGAAATACGGAGTGGATATAGAAAATATGCTGGGTCTTCACTTTTTCCTGGCTTCGGATTTTAACCTGGGGCAGCTTATCACTTACATGTTCATGCATGCCAATTTCTCGCATATCTTTTTCAATATGTTTGCGGTGTGGATG
>UMJI01066609.1_pt1 | contig 26364 bp, 20 predicted proteins | sample 1965991 | NCBI WGS metagenome assembly UMJI01 (sample SAMEA4836140, study PRJEB28245) | human gut metagenome | biome: gut microbiome; material: fecal sample | place: Denmark | collected 2008
GCTTGGTCTGTTGCCTTTCCTGCAATCTGCATATAATGTAAACTGGCTTACAATAAGCATTTCTCCACCTACATCATTAATTGAGAGATTAGTCTTTCCATTCTCATCTGCGAATATTCTCATTTTGCATATTTTATCAGCAAATGGCACAAGCATATCCTCTGTGTCACCCTCGCCTGCACCAAACAGTATAAGATAGCCTTTGCCTATGCTTCCTATGACATTACCATCAACTTTTACACTTGATGAATTAACTCTTTGTATAACGAATTTCATTATATTTCTCCATTTTAACAGTACTTAACCGTATTTCTAAAATATTATTTCTATATTTGCTAAACATCCGCTTAACTATACGATCTGTACTATTTAACTCTGTACTTTCTCTTATCCGCTAACATTTCCTTTATTACCACTGGATGGAATAATAATAACATTGGAAATAATTCAAGTCGTCCTGCAAGCATATCAAATATGATAACTATCTTACTTAATATGCCAAAATGTCCAAAGTTATGTGTTGGACCTGCAAGTTCAAGACCTGGTCCAATGTTATTAATTGTAGCCGCTACCGCTGTAAAGTTAGTTGTCAGATCTTTTCCTTCTAATGAAACAAGGAATACTGATACAACAAATGTTAATATAAATGTTATCATATACACATTTACAGAACGTATAACCTCGTGTTCAACCGGTTTTCCTTCAACCTTAATCTTCTTTACGCTTCTAGGGTGGATATAAGAGTTAAGCTCTTTAATAATTGTCTTAATAAGTATTACAAATCTTGAAACCTTTATACCACCGCCTGTACTTCCCGCACATGCACCAACAAACATAAGCAATACAAGTATTGTTTTTGATGTCTGTGGCCACAAGTTAAAGTCTGTCGTTGAAAATCCTGTTGTCGTTATAATTGAACCAACCTGAAATGCCGACTTGGTAATTGCATCCCATACACCAGAACACATAGAATAAATATTAATTGTGATAGCTGTAATTGCTGCTAATATTATTCCAAAATATACCCTTACTTCTTCCATACTAAGTGCTTTCTTAATACTTCCAAAGAACAGCAGATAGTAAGCATTAAAGTTCACACCAAACAGTATCATAAATATCGTGACAATCCACTGTATAGCCACAGAATAACTGCCTATACTGTCATTTTTAATACCAAAACCACCTGTACCAGCTGTTGCAAATGATGTATTAACCGCATCAAACACCGGCATCTTAGCCATAACAAGTATTATGAATTCCAGTAATGTAAGTCCAAAATATATAATATAAAGTATTCTTGCTGTATGTCTTACCTTCGGTACAAGCTTACCAACTGATGGTCCCGGACTTTCTGCCCTCATAAGATTAATATTAGAACCACCACTGAGTGGCACAATCGCAATAATAAATACAAGAACACCCATACCACCTATCCAGTGTGTAAAGCTTCTCCAAATAATACTGCAATGTGACAGGCTCTCAACATCACTTAATATACTAGCACCAGTCGTTGTAAAACCTGAAACTGTTTCAAATAAAGCATCAATAAACGATGGAATCTCTCCAGTTATCATAAATGGAAATGAACCTACAATTCCCATAAGTATCCAGCTTAAAGATGTCGCTATACAGCCCTCTTTAAGATATATAATATAATCTTTAGGCTTCCTTATTGTCAGAAGCATACCTGCAATAAGACTTAATACTGCTACAATTACATACGCAATTCCCTGACTTTCGTGATATATAAGTGCAACAAGACAAGGAAGTGCCATAAGCACTCCCTCTGTTTTAAGTATGCAACCCAGAATGTATATAATCATTGTTCTATTCATATCTATTTTACCTGCTTACACCTATCTTACAATATCATCAATACCTGTAAATCCTGTATTCTTAGTTACTATCATTACTGTATCGCCGTCTTCAATCTCATCATTACCTGTAGGAATGATAATATGTCCATTGTGGTTGATAAATGAGATAAGGACATCTTTCTTTAACTTCAGATCCTTAATAGGTACTCCAGATACCTTTGAATTCTCCTCAACAATGAATTCAATTGCCTCAACCCTTGAATCAAACATATGATAAAGAGTCTCTATATTACTGCCCATTGAATTCTTCTTGGCTCTTACATATGCAATAATTGCTTCTGATGTAATATATTTAGGATATACAAGGCTTCCAAGATCAAGATTATTAATAACCTGCTTATAATTAACCCTGTTAATCTTAGTTACAACCTTAGCCTTTGATACCTGCTTTGCATAAAGTGTCAGCATAATATTTTCTTCATCTATTCCTGTAAGTGGAATGAATGACTGAACTGTTTCTATACCTTCTTCCTTCAATATATCCGGGTCTGTGCCGTCACCATTAATAATTATAGCTTTAGGAAGCTTAACACTTAAGCTTTCACAGTTCTCTTTTTCCTTTTCAATAATCTTTACTGAGATGCCCATATTAAGAAGTTCTTTAGCAAGATAATATGCTGCCTTGCTTGCACCTATAATCATAGTATCCTTAACCTGCCTGGTTGCTAAGCCTATCTGCTTAAGAAAATCTCTTGCAATATGACGTTCTGAAACAAATGAAACTACATCGCCTGAATGAAGCACGAAATCACCGTTAGGCATATATACTTCTCCGTTTCTTTCAACTGCGCATATAAGAATATCATTAGTAATATTCTTACCAAGATAAGCTAAGCTAAGCCCATTCAGAAGATTACCCTCTGGTACTTTGAATTTGACAAGCTCTGCCTGTCCATGTGCAAATGAATTAACCTCAAGTGCAGTTGGAAGATATAATATACGTGCAACCTCTCTTGCCGCTTCAAGCTCAGGATTTATTATAAGGGCAAGACCTAACTGCTCTCTTAAATAGCCTGTTTCCTCACTGTAATCCGGTGTACGGACTCTTGCTATTGCTGCACATTTGCCAACTCTCTTGGCTACTGTACAACATAAAAGGTTAAGCTCGTCCGAATCTGTAACCGCAATAATAAGATCTGTTTCTTCAATACCAGCTTCCATCTGTGTTGAATAGCTTGCTCCGTTACCCACAAGTCCCATAACATCATAGGTATTGGTAATATCCTGTATCTTCTCTGCTTTCTTATCTATAACAGTTATATCATGTCCTTCTTTACTTAACTGGTCAACAAGGTTCGCACCTACCTTGCCACAGCCTACTATTATGATTTTTAAGCCATTTTCCTTCTTACTTAATCCAAACATAATATCTCCATTCGTGCCTTTTCAAAGTACGCCCATCATGGCTAAGCACTTATCTCCATTCTCTAATTATAAAGCCTTCTTTATTGCCTCAAAGAGGTCATCATATTCTTCAAATGCTTCAAGCTGTGGATAATCTGCCTTAATCTGGTCAGTTGTTCTGAATAGGAAACCTGCCTTACTAGCCTGAATCATACCTAAATCGTTGTGGCTGTCACCACTGGCAATTGTTTCAAAGCCAACAGACTGAAGTGCTTTAACTGTTGAAAGCTTAGACTGTTCACAACGCATTTTAAAGCCTGTAATTGTTCCGTCCTTAGCTACTTCAAGAGTATTACAGAATATAGTAGGCCAGCCGAGCTTCTTCATAAGAGGTGCTGCAAACTGTGTAAATGTATCACTAATAATAATAACCTGTGTTGTTTCTCTTAACTTATCAAGGAATTCCTTAGCTCCTGGAAGTGGATCTATCTTTGCAATAGTTTCCTGTATCTCTTTAAGTCCAAGACCATGTTCCTTAAGAATTCCAAGTCTCCAGTTCATAAGCTTATCATAATCTGGTTCGTCTCTTGTTGTTCTTGTAAGCTCTGGAATACCGCTTTCCTTTGCAAATGCAATCCAGATTTCTGGAACTAATACTCCTTCAAGATCTAAACATACTATATTCATACTCATATTTGCCCTCATTTCCGTGTAGTATACACATTTTCTAAATAATATCAAGATTGGATTATAACACAATAATCTTAATTGGTGAACACCTTTTAACATATAAGCTTACAATATAAGCTTTATTTGGCTAGTTTTGCTATAAGCTCAAGATTGTCCGGTATATGTATGTGCTGTGGACAATTCTTCTCACATCTGTGACATTTAATGCAGTCTGAAGCCTTTCCCTTATTATATATAAGCCTCTGATAATACATATTGGAAAAATTGTCATTAATGCAATAATTATTATAAAGTGCAAACAGTCCTGGAATATTAATATTCTTAGGACATACCTCCATACAATATCCACAGGAAGTACAAGGAATTGCTGTTCTTTTGTTAATTATTGCTACAACCTCTTTAAGAAGCTCCTTTTCCTTATCGTTAAGCGGCTGAGGTCTTGCCATAATCTTAGTATTGTCAAGCACCTGCTCACAATTGCTCATTCCACTAAGCACCATAAACACACCATCAAGATTAGCTGCAAACCTTAAAGCATACGAAGCTGGCGAGGCTTCCTTGTTATATTCCCTTAAAATATTCTCTGCTTCCTTTGGAAGATTCGCCAGTGTCCCGCCCTTAACAGACTCCATTACAGCTATTGGCTTATTATGCCTTCTTGCTGTTTCATAACATAACCTTGACTGGATAATATCATTTTCCCAATCAAGATAATTAATCTGAAGCTGAACAAAATCAACTTCCGGGTGATTGGTTAATATCATATCAAGGAACTGTGCATCATCGTGAAATGAGAATCCGAAATTCTTAATCTTACCCTCGGCTTTCATCTTCTTAGCGAATTCAAATCCACCCCACTTGTCCGTATTATAATATCTGTCCCTGCCCATATTGTGCATAAGGTAGTAATCAAAATATCCAACGCCTGTCTTTTCAAGCTGTTTATTAAAATATAACGGATACTCCTCACCTGATTTTATAAGCACTGTAGGCATTTTATCGGCAAATACATACTTGTCCCTGTCATATCTGTCAACCAAAGCTTCCTTTAACGCTGTTTCTGACATCTGGTCGTGATACGGAAATGCAGTATCAAAATATGTAAATCCTGCTTCCATATATATATCAACCATACGCTTTAACTCGTCCATATCAATTGACTGTTTATCATCTGGATTGATTAACGGAAGCCTCATCGCTCCAAATCCGAATCTATTCATTGTAATTCTCTCCTGATTGTTAATTCTCTTTTGATATTTTATTTTCTTATACTATTTATCTTTTCTTATTTTACTTAATTCTATTGTGCTGTTATTGCTATAAATAACCGTATATACAACCACAATATTAGTCAACTCTCTTATTGCCCCAGAAGAATAATGCAACTGTTCCAGGTCCTGTGTGGCTTCCTATTGTTGTACCTATATTATTAATCTCCACCCTGCCGTTAAGCTTAGGGAATTTCTCCTCTATAAGCTTTGCAACAGCTTCTGCATCTTTTCTGCACGCTGACATTGATATGTAGCATTTTCCATCGTAATCAAGTCCATTTTCGGCATTATTAATCATCTTATCAACAGTTGCTGCAATAACCTTCTTCTTAGTACGGATTTTCTCTCTAGGTATAAGCTTTCCCTCAAAATTAACATTGAGCAGCGGGCATATATTAAGAAGATTACCCACGAAACCTGACACCTTTGACACTCTTCCACCTTTTATAAAAAATGTAAGATCTGTCGTAAAGAACCAGTGATTAACCTTTAATCTGTTCTCAATAACCCAGTCCTTTAACTCATCTATACCCATACCTTCATCTTTTAAATCAGCAACCTTATCCATAAGCAGCCCGTATCCGGATGAAGCCGCAAGTGAATCAATTACATATATCTTTCTGTCTGGATATTTCTCTTTAAGTGTTTCCGCCGCTATATTAGCAGAATTAATTGTTCCGGATATGCCTGATGAAAGTGTAAGATGAAGTATATCTTTTCCTTCTTTTAAGAATTCTTCAAAATATGCCTCATATTCATCCACATTTATCTGTGATGTCTTAGTATCAGCACCTTCTGACATAGCCTTATAGAAATCATCCAAATTCATTGTCTTCCCTAAATCATCCATATAAGCTGCTCCGTCCAGCTCATAATGGAAGCATATGTAATGTATATCTCTCTTATTAAAATGTTCCTCTGTTAAATCTGCTGTAGAACAACACGAAATAATATAATCACTCATAACTAAGCCTCCATACATATTATAAATATTTGTATACACAGTAATTTTATTATATATCATATCTTATGTCCATTGATTTATTATAATTAATCTGATATTATTATTCTTAATAAACATTTGATTAATTATAAGGTCAGTAACCATAAACCTGCCTTATTTAACGAGGATAAATATATGCTTACATATTCTTTTAATAATAGAAACAAAAAAAGCCTTTACGAATACCTGTACACCTGTATTAAAGATGATATTATATCCGGCAAATTAACACCCGATACAAAGCTCCCTTCCAAAAGAGATTTTGCCAAAAATCACGGAATAAGCGTCGTAACTGTTGAAAATGCCTACGGACAGCTTCTTGCAGAAGGTTACATATATTCACTTCCTAAGAAGGGATTTTATGTATCGGAGATTAATAATAATTACAATACCACAGGTAATCATTCTTTTAAGAATACCGCTTTCAATAATATTTCAAGCAGTAACCAGCCTTACAATGTGAATAATAATGCTGGTGCTTCCCTGGAAAATACTGGTGCTCCCCTGGAAAATGCAGCTGTCAACCTTGTATACAGCCACACCCCTAAAGATAATTTTCCATTTTCAGTATGGGCAAAACTTATGCGTCAGGTACTTACATATGAGGGCGATGATGCACTCAATGTTCCACCCACAGGTGGCGTTATGAAACTGCGCCGTGCCATTGCACATCATCTATATGAATTCAGGGGAATTACAGTAAATCCTGAGCAGATTATTATTGGTGCTGGAACTGAATATTTATATGGGCTTATCGTTCAGCTTCTTGGACGTGACCTTGCCTACGGACTTGAAAATCCAAGTTCCAGAAAAATCGTAAATATATACCGCTCATTAGGTGTCAAGGTCAACGCACTTGATATGGATGATGAAGGTGTAATACCTGACAGCATTGGACTTGCGAATTCCCAGATAATACAGATATCTCCGTCACACCATTTTCCTACTGGTATAGTTACATCTATAAGCAGAAGATATGGTCTGTTACAATGGGCTAACAACTCGCACGGCAGATACATAATAGAGGACGACTACGACAGTGAATTCCGACTTCAGGGAAAGCCAATACCATCACTCTTTTCAATCGATGCCACAGACAAGGTAATATATTTTAATACATTTACAAAAAGCCTTGCCTCAACTATAAGAATTAGTTATATGGTTCTTCCTGTGCCGCTCCTTGAACGCTTCAAACAGCAGCTTGGCTTCTATGCCTGTACAGTATCTAACTTTGAACAATATACTCTGGCACATTTTATTGAAGACGGCTTTCTTGATAAACACATTAACCGTATGCGCAATCACTACCGTGACATAAGGGATAATCTTATAGGTCTGCTTATGAAAAGCAGTATCAAAGACCGTATTAATATATACGAGGAAAATTCGGGACTGCATTTTCTCCTAAAATACGACACAGAATTAACTGATGAGCAGCTAAAGCAAAAAGCCAGCAAGAAAGGACTTCTCATATCATTTCTTTCTGACTATATAACTGGAAACAGCTATTCACCTGATAATTATTCGCATATAGCAATTGTCAACTACTCTGGAATATCTATGGACGATGTCGCTATTACGGCAAAATTGCTTGAGGAAATATGCTTATAAATAATTACTTAATGCAATACATATTGGTGGAAGAAATCTAATAATAATAAATATTCTCTTATAAAAATAATGGTGTCACACGAATGAACTATTCACTGCCTTACTAACATTAAATAATTCATTTTATGTGACACCTTGTTATTATTCAGAATAAAACCTATAACATCCACGTCCCGATTTCTTGGCTTCATATAACGCTTTATCTGCACACTGGTACATATTATAATAATGTAAACCACAATTAACAGATAAGCTTATCCCCATACTTACGCTTATCTTATAACCATCGTACTCATCTGTTACATAATTAAATATTCTCTTCACGATATCTTCGATATTATCGCTGTCTTTATATTCAATATATACAACGAACTCATCGCCTCCATACCTTATCGCTATATCCTGATCTTCCCTTGTACATTCTGCTAATCTCTTGGCAACATATTGTATAACACAGTCGCCAAAATAATGGCCATAAGTATCATTAACTAATTTAAACGAGTCTATATCAAATATAACAAATGCCGAATACATATGAGCACTGTTGTCAATCCTGCTCTTTATAAGCAATTCTCCAGTAACGTGATTATAAAGGCCTGTAAGCAGGTCAAGTGATGCCTGCTTTTCCAGACGTTGTTTCAAATATTCCTGTCTATATCTTTCTGTAACATTTCTTAAGCTTATAATTCCTAAAATATCATCTGTAAGCTTGTCCTTTGACAGATATATAGACTTATCAATCCACATCTCCGTATCCTGTGTATCCATTGTCCTGTAATCAATAGATACAGTAGTATTACCATTATTAAATAGCTCGATAATCTTCTTTGACATCGCAAGCTTTAAATAATCTTCAATTGTATCCTTGGAAACCCTTTTCTGCCACCTTCTGCAATATTCATCATAAGAACTAGATGTACTAATACCTACTGTATCAAGTGCACTATACATTTTATTATTCTTTCGCTGATATATGCCATTTTCTATTGTATCTTTTGAAAAATTAACCTGATACATAACAATTGACTCTGACATAAGTGCGTCTTTATACTGCTCTGTTGTCTGCAAAAGCTTTCTAAGTTCAGCATTTTTACGCTTTATTATCTCATAATATTCATATCTGTGTGATACATCACGTTCTGTCACTGTTATCTGGTTAAATGTCTTATCATACATAAGTGTCACTAATATCCACTTATATTTACCATCATACATAAGTCTTACATCAAGCTTTTTCTTAAATTCATCGTTACTGCCAAAGCCTTTAACTGCCTCTACTGATATTAAATCTAACAGCCTGCCTCTGTCCTCATAATGACATCTGTCAACCATTCTCTGAACCCACTGTTCTAACTCTACATTACCGTCTTTCTTAAACTTATTACCCCTATTATAAATACACAGAACACTATCATTATCAATATCAATCTGATAAATCCCCTCATATTGGGTTGACAGCATTGTAAGTATTCTGTCTTCCAGCTCTAAATCATTCTCCATTGAAGTTCTCCATTCCAGCACTGTACACCAACAGCACTTGTTTAACTTGCAAGAAACAAGCTTTTATTCTTCATTATTATTCGACCATTTTCTACGAAACTCTTAATTGAATATACAATATCACATATTGGAGAAAATGTCACGCTGGCATTTAATGTTTTAATGAAACTTAATATAGAATTTTATGACATTAAATTCCCTATTATATAAAAACTGCCGCCAGTGTAATACTGACGGCAGTAATAATACTTTATTAATCTATTGATTAATATAAGCTATCCAATTAACTGTACCATTAATTCTGATACTGTATACTACTCATATACCAGCTTATGATTAACCGAAGTATCTCTTTAAAAGACCTTCAAATGCCTTACCATGTCTAGCCTCATCCCTAGCCATCTCATGAACTGTGTCGTGGATTGCATCAAGATTAGCAGCCTTAGCTCTCTTAGCAAGGTCAACCTTACCTGCTGTTGCTCCATTTTCTGCTTCTACTCTCATCTCAAGGTTCTTCTTAGTGCTGTCTGTTACAACTTCACCGAGAAGCTCTGCGAACTTAGCTGCGTGTTCAGCTTCTTCCCAAGCTGCCTTTTCATAGTAAAGACCTACTTCTGGATAACCTTCTCTGTGAGCAACTCTAGCCATAGCAAGATACATACCAACCTCTGAACATTCACCATTGAAGTTAGCTCTTAAATCTTCAATAATATCTTCGCTTACTCCCTTAGCAACTCCTACAACGTGCTCAGCAGCCCATACCTTGTCATCTCCCTGAGCTAAGAACTTGTCTGCTGGTGCCTTACATACTGGACAGACATAATCTGCTGGAAGTGACTCTCCTTCATAAACATAACCGCATACTGTACATACATACTTCATAATCTTAATCTCCTTTTCTTGTTTAATTTATTAAAAATAGTAATTATTACTGTTTTGTGAGTTTAATATAACACTCCTTATTTCATTTGTCAAGCAAAATAGCAATAATTCCTATTAATATATTTACTTATCTGTACACTCAGAACATTCTCCATAGAAGAATGTCACATTTCCCCGGATTGTACCATCAAAATTCTTTGCCGCCGCTTCATTAAAATTCTTCTCAACTTCCCGTGAGTCAAAGTTCAAATCCATAACTTTGCCACAATTGACACATTGAAAATGGTAGTGTGGGTTCACGTTGCCGTCAAAATGCACCGAACCATCACTACACGGCACTTTCATAGCCATTCCATTGTCTACAAGGAATGTAAGATTTCTGTATACAGTTCCAAGACTTATGTTAGGAAACTCTTTACTGACATTATCATACACAACCTCTGCCGTAGGGTGGTCTTTTCTTGACATCAAAAAGCTCCTGATTGCATCTCTTTGTCTGCTTCTTTTTACTGTTGCCATATTGTAACTCCTCTATTCAAATTACATTAAATTAATATTGTCATTATATACTGTTACTTGTTTAATATTTTATATGTACATAATATCCATTTGATAAATCACGCTCATTATTGGATTTAAATCAAAAATGATACACCAATAATAGTAACAACTACTAATATTAGTGTATCATTTTCTATCAAAAAGTCAACTTATTTTTACTATATTATTTTTATAATATTATTATGCAAGCTTTGTTTTTATTTATGCCTTCATCATTCCAGACATAATACAGCTTCCCTTTGCACCACACTCTTGTACTTCCTGCCTGCGGCTGCCATCTATGTTAATTCCACCAATGGCATATACCGGAATATTAACATTTTCACATACTGCTTTCAGAAATTCCAGACCTCTTGGTGGAACACCTCTTTTACAATCCGTACTATATATATGTCCTGCCGTAATGTAAGAAGCACCAAGTTCTGCCGCTTCAATGGCTTCCTGAACTGAATGGATTGAACAACCTTTTATAGCTACATTACTATCTTTAAGCTGACTATGATATTTTCTTAGATTATCAATTGACAAATGTATAGCATTAATGCCAGTCTTTTCTGCCACTGCAACATAAGTATGCAATATCAGTCTTACGTTATATTTCTTACAGACCGAATAAACATCTGCAGCAAGTGCAGCATATTCAGCATCACTTAGATCCTTCTCTCTTAGAATAACAGCTGCTGGATAAAGCTTGCATACTCTTTCTATCTGTTCTAAAAATGGTCTGTCACAAAGCCTGCGGTTAGTAATTGCAATCACGTCCTGCATAATTCCTAATCTCCTTAATCTTAATCAGCCACAGTATATATAGTCACTCATAACTGGCTGAAGTCCGATTTTTACAAGGTCATCATATACCTGCTTAACATCTCTTCCGTCTGATATTTCAAACTGCTCATCGCCTCTGTCTTTTTCTTCAATATCTTCTGAATGGCTTCCTATGCCCGTACTTACACCTGCTGATATTTTAGTTGCCGCTATATTCATAAGATTATCACGCACACGGGCACACTCTCTTGTAGATACTGTTATACTGGCAAATGGCATAAATAATCTGTATGCTGTTACGACCTGCAATAACTGTGCTTCGTGTACATCTTTAGGATTAATTCTGTCATTATTGATTATTGGACGTAATCTTGGACAAGAAAATGCTATCTCTGCCTGTGGGTATTTGCGTTGTAATAAATATGCGTGCATACCTGTAGCAAAAGCATCTTTTCTGAAATCATCAAGTCCTAAAAGTGCAGCAAAACCAACTCCTCTCATACCTCCCTTTAATGCACGTTCCTGTGCATTAAGCCTGTATGGGAATACTCTCTTATGTCCTGCAAGATGAAGTGTCTCATATTTGTCTGAATTGTAGGTTTCCTGAAATACAGTTACATAGTCAGCACCACATTTATGAAGATAAGCATACTCATCTGAATTCATGGGATATACTTCAAGTCCAACAACCTTGAAATATTTTCTTGCTATTTTACAGGCTTCTCCTATGTATTCCACACTTGACATTTTCTTGCTTTCACCTGTAAGAATAAGTATCTCCTGCAAGCCTGACCTTGCAATTGCTTCCATTTCTTCCTCTATTTCCTGTGCATTAAGCTTGGCTCTCTTAATCTTGTTGTGGCAGTTAAAACCACAATATATACAATAATTCTCACAGTAATTAGCAATATATATAGGTGTAAAAAAACATATGGAATTACCAAAATGTCTTTCTTTCTCATCCTTGGCTGCCTGTGCCATCTGTTCAAGATACGGAAGTGCAGCTGGTGATAAAAGAGCAGCAAAATCCTCTGGTGTCCTGTTGCTTTTATTGATAGCATTAAGAACATCCTTTGCTGTATATTTATCGTAGTCATAATTGTTCATAGCATCTATAACTTTTTGCTGTATATCTGACTCAAGTACTTCCATATCTGGAAGATATTCCATATGGTTAGTTCTGTTTTTCTTCAAATCTTCTCTTATTTCATCACTCAATATACTTTCATTGATGTGCATATCTTTGCTGTCGCTCATAATTATCCTCGTTTCTGTAATCTATTGCATTATTATTCGTGTATATAGCCTGTTAATGGAGATGATGCACTTGCACCGTCCTTCTTTACTCTTCCAAGGCCTGAAAGATAAGCTTCACGTCCTGCATTTATTGCATTCTTAAATGCTGATGCCATCGCTGGAATATCTCCTGCTGTCGCTATAGCTGTATTAGCCATCACCGCAGCTGCACCCATTTCCATAACTTCACATGCCTGTGATGGACGACCTATACCTGCATCTACAATAATTGGAAGGTCAATTTCGTCAATAAGTATCTGTATAAAATCTTTAGTGCATACACCTCTGTTAGAACCAATTGGTGCTGCAAGCGGCATAATACAGGCAGCTCCTGCATTCTGCATATCTCTTGCTGCATTAAGGTCTGGATACATATATGGCATTACTACAAAGCCTTCTTTGGCAAGTATCTCTGTTGCTTTAGCTGTTTCGTAGTTGTCTGGAAGAAGATATTTAGTATCTCTTATAACTTCTATCTTAACCATATCACTGTGGCATAATTCTCTTGAAAGTCTTGCAATTCTTACAGCTTCTTCTGCATTTCTTGCACCTGATGTGTTAGGGAGAAGCTTTACATTTTCTGGAATATAATCAAGAATATTGGCAATTCCGCCATCGTTGGCTCTTCTTAGTGCAAGTGTTACTATCTGTGCTTCTGCCTGTTTTACGGCGGCGTCTATTAATTCAAGGGAATATTTTCCTGAGCCTAAGATAAATCTTGATGTGAATTCGTATTTTCCTAATTTGAATGTGTCGTTGTTGTTCATTGTTTTGTCCTCTTTTCTTTTTGGTTATTTATTGGTAAGGGTTGTTGGGTGGGGTTAATAACGGAAGGTTATTGACCGCCGCCCATAAATGTCAGGATTTCTAAGGTGTCATCGGGTGACAGGGTTGTGGTGGGGTAGGAGTCTTTCGGGATTATGACCTCGTTGAGTTCGACTACTACATGGATCGGGTTGTAGTTGTGGGTGGTGAGGAAGGTGGTGATTGTGGTTGATGTAGGGATTTGAGTGGGTTTGCCGTTGAATTTTATTGTTATCATTGCTGGTCCTTCTTTCTTTGGGGATTGAGAGAGTGAATTTTTTTTGGGAGTGTAGGACGGACGACACTTGGAAGCTTTGCTTCCTCTGTCTGGGAGTTGCTGACTGAGGGGATAAGGTTTGCTGGGTGGCGTCCCTCCACTGTTTTTGCGTGAGTAGCGCGTTCCAGAGCTTCGCTCTGTCACTGTCGCGGTGCTCCTCGAATACGCTAACAAAGTCTCTTGCTCACTTCTGCAAGCAGAGTTCGGCAAGTGTCTTTGTTAGTGTATTCTCATCGCTACTCACGCAAAAAAGAGTTCACGAAAGGAAGCGCCGGTGGTGGTGCTCCCCTTCGTGAACTCTTTGAAATTCACTCTATTTGTTTTTTATTTAATTGTTTATTACTATAGCACTTGTTGAAATATTTTGCAACATTAATCTTCTTTGTTGGTGATTTCGTCTATTAATTCTATGGACTCTTTTATCATATTATCGCAATGTTCCTTCTTTACTCCGCCTTTCCGGGCGTTGTTTCTTAGAAGGTCTACGCAATCTGTTAAGCCATCGTGGTTGGCGGCTATTCTTTTTCTGAATTCTGTTATTACGGCTGGGGAGTCTATTCCTTTTGCACCTAATACCATAAGGGCACTTGTTATTGCTCCACAAGTGCCGCCGCATTTCATTCCGCCACCAAAGTTACAGCCTATTGCTGCTGCCTGCTGTTCGGTCATTCCTAATTCATCGGCGTAGGCTCTCATTATTGTCTGGGCACAGTTGCTTACCATTGGGGTTTCATTTCTTAACTGCATTGCTTTATCTATATGTCTATTCATTGATTGTCCTCCAATTACATTTTAGAATATTTAGTAAGTATTTCCTCAATCTGCATATTTATGCTTTCAGGAAATGTTCCTGAATTATTATCAGAAATTTTTATCCAAAAGTCAAGATTCTTGTATTTCACATTGTGTCTTGTGTTGTTCTTATCCTGCCTGGTGGCAATCTGGACTTTTACCTGTGCTCTTTTTTGTTCAAGAAGTGGAATTATTATGTAATATAGCCTGTCGTCCCTGAATGATATATAGCCTGCGGCATTTCCCGATTTAGTCTTTAAATATAGACGGTGATTTTTAAGTGATTGTGGGTATAGTGTCATACCTGCCCGTAAAAATGGGGCATTAGCTTGTATTTCAAGCATTGAGTCTATATAAAATATCTGTGCATTATTTTGCTTTACCGGTGTGATAAGTTCATTAAGTGTGTAGGTTGCATCTATATACTGCTGGGCTAAAAGGTATGCAAGCTGTGCTTTTATAACTGCCCTTCTTGTATCCGATATGCTTCCTTTCCTTCTGTTATCTATACCTGATAACAGCTTATCACTGCTTTCTGATATACTCTTTATGAATAATGTAAAATCTTCTTCTATCGTCCAGATATATTTGCCTTTTGCTATAACAAAGCTTCCGGTAATATTTCCTCTTGCACCTTCTGCATAATGATATATATTACGGCTTGTATACGCATTATCATTAACAGGTGCATCCCAATTACCGCCATCGGAAGCATATGAATTATAGTCCTGATAATATTCTTCATCATATGTGTACTCTGATGAATAACTATCATCGCTGGAATTATTGAAATAACCAGACATTTTATTATCAGATAAATTCTTAATAATAATTGAATATGCCTCATTAATCTCCTGCGCACTATATTGATATGTATTCTTCCCTGACTTTAATGAATCGGGATGCACCTTTAACATCAGTTTTCTATATTTTTTCTTAATCGCTTTTATATCAGCAGACTTGGATACTGCTAATATTTTATATGCCTGTTCTACACTCATCTTCATAGGGTTATCCTGATATGCTCTTTCTATTGGTTACATTTACCGATTATAATTAACTTATTATAAGCAGTAAATGTTTAGATTACGCATATGATAACACATACTTAGTTAAGCGTATATGTTTTTAAATCAAATTTCTTCTGAATAAAATCCACAAGATACTCAGCTGTACCCTCAACGCCCAAAGAGCTGCTGTCTATCATTATAGTCTTGTGCTTAGGGTCTGATGGAAGAAATCCTGCATAGTGCATATGGTAATTATCTCTTGCCTCATCTACTGACCTTATCATCTTCTTGGCTTCTTCTTCGCTTAAATGCAGATCATTTACACAGTTCTTAACTCTCTGTTCATATGGAGCATAAATGTATATATGCACCGCATTTTCTTCATCAGAAAGGACAAAATCCGAACAACGTCCAACTATTATACAGCTTTCTCTCTCAACTAAGAATTTCATAATATTCTGCTGGGCTTCAAATATTCTGTCCTGCTCTGTGCTTGACTGTGTTCCAAGAGGATACATCATTCTCTTATATGAATTAGTTGATGTCTTCTTAACCTTTTCTTCAAGTTCATCTATCTGTGATACTGGAAGATTAAGCTTCTTAGCCGCCTGCTCCACTATATCCCTGTCATAATATTCAACTCCAAGCTTCTTACTCATAAGCTTGGCTATTGGACGTCCAAGGCTGCCAAACTGCCTTGCTATTGTAACGACATATTTCTTATCACTCATAACTGCCTCCATTCTGAAATTATTCTTATAATTCCTATATACATTTTATAAAACTAACACATTTTACATAACAAATCCTAATACAAGGAAACCAATTATACTTATTCCAGCTCCTATAAGTACATATGGAAGCTGTGATACCGCGTGGTCAAAGTTATCAATACCTGAACCCTGTGAAGCAAGAACTGTTGTGTCACAGTAGAAGCAGGCGTGATTACCAAATGCACAACCTGAAAGAATTGCTGCCATTATAAGTATTGCATTGGCTCCTACACTTGCACCAAGTGGAAGAAGAACTGGTGCAACAAGTGTACATACGCCCCACGCATTGGCTATCATAAATGCTAATATACCAGTAATGATAAATGCAAGCATTGGGAAAATCTTTGCTGATAATATTGGCTGTGTAATATCTATGAAGAACTCTGTCATCTGCATCTGGTTTGCAATCGTCTGGAATGTAAGTGCTGCTATAAGAAGAATTATAATAGGAAGCATATCTGCAAATCCTTTTACGAAATTATCCCAGTATTCTGTAAATGTCATCAGCTTTTCTGCAAGATATATAACAAGTGTTACTGCAAGACATATAATCTGTGCTACTACAAGGTTCCCTGTAACACAGGCTACAACTACAAGTACAAGCATTGGAACAAGGAAATTGAATATGTTGCCGTCCTGTTCGCCTTCGCCATCGTCCATATTGTACTTCTTACTTGCATCACTGTAAACCTTACCTGTTGTTGCAACTCTTTCATAAGCCTTCTTCATTCCGCCAAGCTTAGGAAATACACCTGCTGAGAAAAGAATTACAATAAGTAATGCAACTATTGGATATATACAAAATGGAATTGCTTTAATATAAGCTCCCATCCAGGTCTTTGCACCAAGTGCCTGAACACTCTCCTGTGCGAAGAAGATAGCTCCAAAATATGCTGCCCAAGATGAGAATGGGAACATAACACAGACTGGTGAACCTGTACTATCAAGAAGATATGCAAGTGCTTCTCTTGGTACTTTTACTTTATCATATACCTTCTTCATTGCTGTACCTATTGATAATACATTAAGATAATCATCAATAAATATAATTACACCTAATATAAATGTTGTGAATAAAGTCTTTCTTTCGCTGTTACATATCTTTGAAACAATCTTTGCAAATCCAAAATGTCCCTTAGAGGCTGTAAGAAGTGCTATTATACTTCCAAACAAACCACATACAAGTATTAAGTATGCTTCATCACTCATAACACCTTCAAGTGTATTAACCCATTCGGTTATAAAATCCTGCTTATATAAAAATATTGCTCCTATAATTGAACCGCCTATAAGAAATGGCTCACATTTCTTAGTAGCTATAGCACCTATGACAATACCGATTACAATTATTACTGCTATAAGACCGTAGCTCATAATCATTTCCTCCTGTTATATAAATATTTATTAATATCTGACGCGTCCAGCGGTACATTTTATATACCGCAAGATAAACAATGAATGTGCTTTAGTAATTTCTATTTCAGCCTTTACTGCCAGTTAGATTAACATTTTTACTAATACACAAAAAGGGACTTCCGCTAATATTACCATTAGCAGAAGCCCCTTTGCTTCTTGTCTATGTTCAAGAATATATCACTAAGACATATATACTTCAACATTCTTTTATAAATATTTTATTGTTATGACTTCTAATAACAATCTTGTATTACTTCATTTGTTCTCACAGCACAAATGTCTATCTTACCTCAAGACATATCAAAGCATTCATAAACTCCAGACGTGTCATCGCATCATCAAAATTCCTGCCCGTAAGCTCAGTTATTCTCTGTATTCTGTACTTTACTGTATTACGATGCGTAAATAACTGTTCAGAAGCGTGAAGCAGGCTGTTATTGTTCCAAAGGTACGCTTTTAACGTCTGTAAAAGATTCGTATTATTCTCCTTATCATAGTCAATAATTATGCCTAATGTACTGTCAACAAAGTCCTGTATAAGCTTTTTATCTCCAAATTCAGAGAACAGGTTATATATTCCCATTTCTTCATACCAGAACACACTTCCATTAAGCTGTATCTTCTCCGAAAGGATTACACACCTTGAAGCCTCCGTAAAACTTTTCTGCAAATGTGATATTCCATTATATTCACGTCCAATTCCCATAACAAGCTTTATATCCGTATACCTACCCTGCACATATTCAGATAATGCTTCGTAAGATTGATTAATAAGACCGTGTGTATCATCAGCATTTTCCAAACAATTAAAACAGCCAACTATGTTATTAGCATATCTTGATAAAATCAGACTTCCATTATTCTGTGCAAAACTGTCCCTCAGCTTATTCATAATGAAATCATAATCAAAATTCTCTATCTTATTATCTGAATGAATATTAATCATAAACATACGGTTATTACCATTGATGTCATAGCCAGCTTCTTCAAATTTAATAGAAAATGCTTCTATATTGATGTCCTTTCCAAATATAATTCCTGAAAGAATATCATCACTTAATACATCTGAGTCTTTATTATACGCAATAGCGTGTCCGATTTCTTCAAAAATGTCAACAAGAGGAATTTCACCTGATATGACAAATATCGGAAAATCGTTAAGATTGGAATAGGATATTATTGTACTGTCTATACTGGCAATGTACTTATCACCAACAAGAAGCAATGCACCTGCCATATCAAGCTTCTTAGCTTTCTTAATAACTGCTTGCAGGTCAAAATCCTTACTCTGTATAACAGGCGTGCTTATAATCAAAAGCTCCTGTCCCTTTACCCACTTCGCAAAATTCATATTCTCAGGCTTATATACCCACCTTATTCTATTGGACAAACCACTCTTTCCTGCTATTATTCTGGCTTTCGCCATTGAGGGGAGAGTGAGAAGATCTTTACATTGAAACATATTGCTGCTCCTATATTATGTTGTTATAATTATTTATAGTGCCATAAGGAACTTTTAAGATGAGCACTCTTGTGCTCATTATATCATATGCCCTGCGTTGTTTTTCCACGCATCCGAAGTTTCGAAGAAACTTCTAAGTGACTACGAAGTAGTCATATTATATCATAATTCACTCTTTATCTATGCCATAAATTCACTCAAAGCCTCGAAAGCCACTGGTGCTTTCTTAAACAGATATTCACCATTACGGACACTTGCAACAACATCGGCTCTTTCGCATACTGCCTCGAATTCGCTCCTGGCATCGACAACAATAAAGTTAGCTGGCTTGCCTGCCTCAATTCCATATATGTCTGATATGTTCATAGTCTTAGCACCATTAACAGTTATAAGGTCAAGGCAGTTATCCATTTCCTCAAATGACATCATCTGGGCTATATGTATACCATTATCAAGCACATTCATAAGATTGCCATTGCCTGCCGGATACCAAGGATCCTGAATTGAATCCTGTGCAAAGCATACATTTATTCCATTTTCATATAATTCCTTAACTCTTGTAAGACCTCTTCTCTTAGGATATGTATCCTGTCTGCCCTGAAGATATATATTCTCTGTTGGGCAGGAAATGAAGTTAAGTCCTGCTTTCTTGAAATTCTTCATCATTCTGAATGCGTAACTGTTATCTACTGAACCTAATGAACAGGTATGGCTTGCTGTTGTCTTAGGTCCGATTCCTTCAACAATTGAAAGTGCAGTAAGAAGCTCCACAAACCTGCTCATTGGGTCATCACTCTCATCACAGTGTACATCAATAAGCTTGTCATACTTCACAGCTAATTCAACAACCTTATGAATTGATTTCTCACCAAATTCCCTGCAATACTCAAAATGTGGAATACCACCTACACAATCAGCACCCATTTTAAGTCCTTCTTCAACAAGCTTGTCGCCATCTTTGTAAGAATACATTCCTTCCTGTGGAAATGATACAATCTGGATTGTTACAATATCTTTTAATTCTTCCTTTAATTCAAGAAGTGCCTTTAAGGCTGTGAGGTTAGGGTCAGTTACATCAGCGTGTGTTCTTATGAACTGGACACCGTGTGACACCTCCATTTTAACTGCCTTTATTGCTCTTGCCTTTATCTCATCAATTGTTAAATCTGATTTAGTTTCACTCCACCTTTGAATTCCTTCAAATAATGTTCCTGTTCCGTTAGTTGCGCCCTGCTTTCTTGCTGTGAATACATAATCAAGATGAATATGTGGGTCAACATATGGTGGCAGTGTAAGCTTGCCTCCCAAATCCTCAATTTCACAATCACTATCTACATCTATATGTGGTGCAATTGCCTTAAATACTCCGTCCTCAACAAGTATTTCCTGTAATTCATTATATCCTTTTAACTTTGCGTTAATAAATTTCTTTCCAGCCATATTATACCTCTTTTCCTGCCTAAGATATTAACACTGAATTCAAATATCAAATGGCATTGATTAATATGGTCTGACTATAACAATCAATATAACAAACAACAAGCATTTGTTCCAAAGTAACAAGCATTTTATGCTGTTTTAACAACATTTTATAATTATATTTGTGCTGGGGATACATACCCATCATAACTTTTAATATAAATCCCTTAACAGCACAAAAAGAACACAAAAGGGATTTGGAAGGTGTATCCCAAATCCCTTTTATTTTAACTTTATTCTCTGTTATTATGATACATCTCTTTCTCCATATACATAAGCTTATCTGCTGACTTTAATAATGCTTCTAAATCGTCAACCTGCTCTCTCCACAGAACTCCTATGGATATGCTTACTTGTTTATCCTGCATTATATTTTTCAAGGCTGTAATTCTTTCTTCATATTTATCACGCTCAATATTCTGCTCTATAATTACAAATTCATCCCCACCTATCCTGTAAGAATTATCCGGGAATACCATTTTGAATGTGTCTGCTGCTGTACATATGAGCTTATCACCATTAGAGTGTCCATAATTATCATTAATTGCTTTCAGACCATTAATATCTATGTAAGCAACTCCGACATTTTTAAGTATCTGGTCTTTAGCCGCTTTAACAATGCTTATATATTTGTTACGATTGTACAAACCTGTAAGCATATCCCTGTAACTTAAATAACGCATCCTATCCTGCTGCACACGCTTTTCAAGACTATTAGTAACAAAATATTGTATAGAAGACAATAATGCCATATCCTCGTAATGATTAACCGGATTGTCCACTCCAAGAAATCCAATTATATTTCCATCTCTTTTTAATGGCACTGCAAGAAGTCTGTCTACATTCTGTTCATGCAACATATTGTATACAGGTTCTTCCTTTTGCTTGCTGACATCTGCTATATAATATGGCTTTTCCTCTTTAAAATTCTCCATCCATAAACTTACAATATTCATTGAAAGCTTTTGAAGCTTATCCTTCTTTGCTGTAATACTATCACCAACATACTCATAGGTGTTATCCATTGTATTATCATCGTAATTATTTTCAAAAATATAACATCTGTCCTCACCAAAATAATTATTAATAATTGCAAGAAGATTATGTATAGCTATGTTAATATCCGCTTCAGTTGTCAGTTCTGCTATACACTGGTTAAGCACCATAGATATTTCAAGTTCAGCCTCTGTCTTAATCTGCTTCTGTTCCAGATTGTTAAGTTTCCTGTCCTGTTCACCAATAACAGTTATATACATAACTATCATTGAATTACATACAGCTATATCAATCAACGAAATTTCATAAAAGTAGAACTGTATTATTGCCGCTACAATTGGAAGAATAATATATGAACCGAGTGAAGAAATTGTAATATTGCTTAATTTCTTTCTGTATTCTATCAAAAATGACATCTCTACCATCATTCCTGTTACAGGTATAAAAATAGATATTATAAAACCTTCACTTCTATGATATACATTCTGTGCATCATAATAGTAATACAAATCTGTAAACTGTGAAATAATAACCAGAGCTACTGCCACGGCACACAGTATTTTTATAAATGTTGCTCTTTTTAAAGTTCTTTCTTCCTGTTCCGTAAAAATAAAACTGCACATATACCTGTGGAACAAATATAATATTATATTATTGTCAAGAAATACTATAAAATTACTTATCCTTACAATCCAATATCCAAATATACCCGTCCAGCCTCTGAATATACAGGCGGTTGCATCACTGAGCAACAGAACAGCTGTTGCAAACTGCAAAAGTATCATCCACAGCCTCTTACGGCGGTCAAAATTCTTACTTAAAATCATTCCAGCTCCTGCTATTAAGCAGAATACACAACCCCAGACCAACATAGCAATATTAACATATTGCACATCAAAATATGACCTATTATTTCCAATCGTAATGCTTAACAGCCTGTTAATGCTATACATAATATCTTCCACTTTGTCCACCTGATATACTTTAATTCATTAAATTACCCAATATGAAAAATATTATCACATTCTGGCGGCATTGTCATTATGAAATATTGTATTTAACAGTTTATTACACGTCCTGTTCTTGCCGTAACCCTGTGTGATATTGATATAACTGTTCTGTTTTCAGATACACCTTTAAGTGCTGTAAGAACATCTCTTTCTGTATTGGCATCAAGATTAGCTGTTATCTCATCAAGTAAAAGCAGCTCCGGGTTGGCAGCTGTAGCTCTTGCTATGGATAACAACTGCCATTGTCCCTGCGAGAACACTTCCTGTGTACACTGGGTATCGTATCCATTTTCAAAGTTCATAATTGTATCGTGAAGTCCTGTAAGCTTTGCCGCTTTGATAACAGCTTCGTCAGATATGGACTTGTCATAAAGTGTTATCTGGTCTTTAATAGTTCCCGGAACCATATGAAATGACTGCTCAACATAACCGAATATTTTTCTCTTTCTGTTATCTGGTATCGCGGCTGAATTCATATCATTTATAAGGATAGAACCTTTCTGTGGCTTATACAGACCTAAAAGCAGCTTGAATATTGTACTCTTACCTGCACCTGTCCTTCCTGATAGTGTAACCTGCTCTCCTCTATTTACAACAAATGTCTTATCAGCTATTACAGTGTGGTCAGCCTCATATCCGAACGTTACATCATTGAACTGGACATAAGGTGTATCATTTTTACTATCAAATGTCTTTTCTGCCTGTAATTCTTCATTATTATCTAGTACTGGAAGTTCAAAGAATTCATTTATTCTTCTCACGCCCGCAATCGCTGACTGTATCGTCTGGATTTCCATTCCAAGACTTTCAACTGGTGAAAATATCTGTGATATATAGTTAATAACTGCTACTGCTGTACCTGCTGACATACCAAAAAGTGTAAGGACTTTGGCATTGCCTGAGGCTGAAAACAACATAACCACCGCCACTACAACTGCATTTAATATAAGAATAACCGGTGAATATACGGCATCGTAGAAGTTGGTCTTTTCCATAGCTTTGTAGCTGTCGCTTATATATTCATCGTATCTTTTCTCCATATACTTCTCCTTGCCGAGATTATGGATCGTACGGATATTGTGAAGTGTTTCAGGTACATGTCCTGAAGCACGGCTGACTGCTCGTCTATTTTTTAACTGGGCATCAAGCATATTCTTCTGTATATGTCTTGTAAACCAGAATAAAAATGGAAGAAGCACCATAAGCACTGTTGCAAGTCCTTTATTTCTGAACCAGATAACTGCAAGAATACTTATTATCTTACACGCATCTGCAAACATACTTACAATTCCCGATGTGAAAAGGTTCTCAACTGTATCAACATCACCTACAAACCTTGATACAACAGCACCTGGCTCCTGCTTATTAAGTGAGTCAGTAGAAAGTCTTACAAAATGCTCCATAAGTCCACTTCTAAGTGCATGTGTTATCTTCTGCCCAAATACTGTAAGAAGCCCTTCTCTTGTGGCTTCCATAAGACCTGCAATAACTGTAAATGCCATATAAAGAAATACAAGATATACAGGCATCTGACTTCCTGTTGTGAGTGTATCTACTATTTTTCCAAGTACAAGTGGTGGATAAAGAGCTGTTATAACCGCACCACATACTGAAATTATAATTCCAAGAGAAAGCCATTTTCTCTTTATTATGGTATGTAATATTATTGAAACTACGTTGTGTGAATTCTTGTTATTCATTTTCTTATTATCAACGTTATTAATATTATAATTATCGGCTTTATTGGCTTCTGTGCTGTTTACATTATTACTGCTCAATATTATCCAACTCCTTTTTCTTATTTTCGTTGGTATTTTTATTTTGTAATGTACCTTTTTCTGTATGTTCAGCCACGTCTACCTCATCTGTGTGCTGACATTTTCATACAACTTCCTGTACTGCGGACACTGTAACATAATCTCTTCGTGTGTTCCAACTATTGCCTTTCCATTATCCATCCATATAACCTTATCCATCTTAGGGAACATATACAGACGATGTGTCATAATAATTACAATATTATTCTTTGCTATATCACAAAGGTTGTTATATATCTTTTTCTCAGTGCTTATATCCAGTGCTGAAAATGGATCATCAAGCACAAGTACCGGCTTCTTATGACAAAGCGTTCTGGCAAGTGCTATTCTTTGTGCCTGTCCACCTGACAGTCTTACACCACCATTACCAATAAGTGTGTCAACTCCATTTTCCATCTGTGCAACTTCTTTATCGATACATACGTCCTTGAGGTATTCTGATACATTGCAATCATCACCAAGAAGCACGTTATTCTTAATAGAGTCATTAAAAAGCTCTGTGTCGTGTCCAAGATAACTTATTATTCCCGACCTTACATTATCAGCAACACTGCTTAATTCATTTCCATTATACTTAATACTTCCCTTATATGGACATTCGCAAAGGAAGGTCTTTCCAAATGTTGACTTACCGCAGGCAACCGGACCCGTAACGCCTATAATCTCCCCCGGCTCTGCAGTAAAGGAAATATCATTATATACAGTTTTTCCATCTGGATATGTAAAACTTAAGTTTTTTACTTCAAGCTTTCCTGATGTCTGATTTTTACAATCTGTATCTTTATCCTGAATAACCATAAGCGATTTAATACGTTTCCACGAAACCTGTGCCTTATGAACTGCATTAAACAGCTTTGCCGCCTTTGAAGACTTATCCGATAACTTTATAAAACAGGCAAGGAATGTCGTAAATGCCGCGATATCCCAGCTTTTCCACCCCGTTCCAAGTACATTTTTACTGCCGAAATATAATATAAATATTATACCTGTCATTGATATAATCCTGTATAAGGGTGTCATTGAAGAATTCCATATATTTGCCATGATAGCAGCTTTCTCATATGATGAAAGATTATCTTCGTATGCAATTCTTCTGTCCTCTTCCCTTCCGTATACCCTGTAAGTTATGGCATTAGAAGCTCTGTCTAGTGTGGCATTGCTTAATATTCCTGACTGTCTTTTATATTCTGCACCTGTTCTCTGTACGATAATCTTCATCTTTTCTGCAAGCAGATAAGATATCGGTAGAAATATCATTGCAATGAGTGCCAGCCTTACATCATATACAAGCAGCATTCCTGCATATGCAGCCAGTGCTACTCCTGTATCAAACACCTCTGTTGTGAACTTTCTCATGCCCTCAGCACAATCATCAACATCAAGGATTGCCTTTGTCATAATATCGCCCATACCTTCACTTTCAAGTTCTGTCTTGCTCTTTAACACAAGCGTCCCATACAATATCTTCTTCATTCTTCTGTTGACATTATTCGCAAATCTTCTCACATAGAAACGCTTTATATATCTTGATATCTGAACAACTGCAATAGATACAATATATGACACTACAAGTATAAACATATCCTTGTATACAGCATTTTGGCTTAATATATCTATAAGACATCCTGTCATCTTACCCTCAAACCAAGGGCCAAACAAAAGTCCAAAGTTATATATAAGACCTGAAACTGTTATTATAAGCAGTACCTTCCACTCTTCTTTAAA
>UMJI01048482.1_pt1 | contig 26120 bp, 15 predicted proteins | sample 1965991 | NCBI WGS metagenome assembly UMJI01 (sample SAMEA4836140, study PRJEB28245) | human gut metagenome | biome: gut microbiome; material: fecal sample | place: Denmark | collected 2008
CTTCCGATGGGTGGTGGTAAAGGTGGATCTGACTTCTCTCCACGCGGCAAGTCAAACGCAGAAGTAATGCGTTTCTGCCAGGCATTCATGCTGGAATTGTGGCGTCACATCGGCCCTGAAACCGACGTTCCTGCCGGTGATATAGGTGTAGGCGGCCGTGAAGTAGGTTACATGTTCGGTATGTACAAAAAACTGACTCGCGAATTCAGCGGTGTATTGACTGGTAAAGGCCGTGAATTTGGTGGTTCACTGATTCGTCCGGAAGCTACAGGTTACGGTAACATCTATTTCTTGCTGGAAATGCTGAAAACCCGTAACATTGACATCAAGGGTAAGACTTGCTTGGTATCTGGTTCAGGAAACGTAGCACAGTATACTGTAGAAAAACTGATTCAGTTGGGTGCTAAAGTTGTTACCATGTCCGACTCTGACGGTTACATCTATGATCCGGATGGTATCGACCGCGAAAAACTGGATTACATCATGGAATTGAAGAACCTCTACCGCGGACGTATCCGTGAATATGCAGAAAAATACGGTTGCAAGTATGTAGCTGGTGCTCGTCCATGGAATGAAAAAGCAGACATCGCTCTTCCTTCTGCCACTCAGAATGAAATTAACGGTGACGATGCGAAAGCACTGGTAGCAAACGGCGTATTTGCTGTATCAGAAGGAGCCAACATGCCTTCTACTCCAGAAGCAATCCGTGTATTCCAGGATGCGAAGATTCTTTACGCTCCGGGTAAGGCAGCCAATGCAGGTGGTGTATCTGTATCAGGTCTGGAAATGACTCAGAACTCTATCAAGCTGAGCTGGAGCCAGGAAGAAGTAGACGAAAAGCTGAAGAGCATCATGAAGAACATCCACGAAGCTTGCGTGAAATACGGTACAGAACCCGATGGTTATATCAACTATGTGAAGGGTGCTAACGTAGCCGGATTCATGAAAGTAGCTAACGCTATGATGGCTCAGGGAATTGTATAAAACTTTAATTCTTAATTTATAAATCCGGGTGGGACTTGAACTTTCAAGTTTCACCCGTTTTTGTTTTTAAAGAATGACTCCCAATAAGAAGTACCTTTATCCAACAGTACCAAATCCATAATTTTTATCTTCAAGTCTTCATTATAAACCCATTTCATATAAGTAAACAAAGCTCCACTTGAAGCATCCTGTTCATACACAATTTTAGCCTTGTAAATCCAGTCACCCAAATTTCCATCGTTGTTATCTACCAGATAAATCGTACTCACCTCTCCCTTCTCATCAAACTCAGCTCCCCAAAAATTTATGGCATGCCCGCCTCCCTGAATAAAAATATCCAATCCGACGGCCATTCCCTGCTTCCTTGCCAATTTGATGGCATTATTAAACTCCTCCTTCGTCATATAGCCGTTGCCATACTGCTTCACCAGCAAATTTCGACCGAACACCTCAAAAAAGAAGCCCGCATTTTCCTGTTCCGGCACATCCTGAGGATACATCACCCGATTGCAGATTCCCGATAAGAACCAGTTTACACCCGATACGATATACCCCGACTTATTACCAAAACGATTCTTGAATCCCTGATAAATCTCACTATGCTTTGAATCCGGATAAGCCGAAGGAATCGAAAATTCCGGGTCCAGACGACGTTTGTATTCCAAATAACGTTCTACATAACTACGGTTCGCATTCAGCCACCAATGCATCAAATTTGAAGAGGAAGCCTCCCAGCACGTTCTTCCATCACCTGTGGGACTGGTATCTCTGGCATCCAGTTTGTTGCAGTCAAACCACCCGCAATTCTGCCTCCAGGGCATACGATACACCGGAGCTTCATACTCCCACTGGTCGGACGGCTGTACACCCTCTACCCACCAGACAGGTTCTTCCGGTACCACTTCCTCCGATTTCAATTGCAAGTTCACAGTGACCTGCTTCCCGCTTTCCAAACTACTTCCGATACTTTCCGGTGCGTTATACACCAGTTCCCGACTTCCTGCTACGATTTTTACCCAGCCTTCTGTCCGAAAACGCTCCATCTCTCCCGGAACAACCAAAGCTACAAAACTGCCTTCTTCCATTGGGAACGCTTGTATCCAGCCCATCTCGTCTGCAGCCTGCACCGCATTTCCTGATAAAGCAAATCTACCCGATAAATATCCATGAACATACACTTGCATCTGCTTCCGTTCCTCGTCCGACAGAGCCTCCTCCATGTTTCTTATATTCACTGTTACTCGACTCATGGCATGGCGAAAATCCAAATTCACTGGCGAATATCGCTGCCCTTCCGCATCGGCCACCAATAAATCAGAAGATAAAAAATCCTTCTCTGACGACTGGTTCTGATTCACCCGATGCACATACCAGCAGGTGCCCTCCCACAGCTCAATCTGAGTATCAGAAGGCCAGACTGCATAAAAATGAGGAGTTTCCTCCCAATCTTTCCAATATAAAGAAGAAGTCCACCGATTTCCTTCGCAATGTAGCAGCGTTTTATCCTGAAGCTTATCCGGCTGCGATTCATACACCCGCAAAGCCACCTCATCCCCTACCTGAAAGTCTCCACTCCCGTCTTTCTGTATCACCACACGCGACTGTCCTGCCACAGAGACTCTAAAATCAATATTTTCCAAAGAAGGCTGATCGAAATTCTCACCTGAAGAACAAGCTACAGCACATAATAACACGAAAATTAGAAATAGGTTACGTATAATAAAATTCATAGTAAACAAGTTTGTCTTTATCTATTACTAACAAATAAAGTGATACGCTTGTTCTTCTTATTAAGAAAAATCTATTATACACAAAAAGGCCTCTTTATTCTACTTTTGATACAAGTAAAATAAAGAGGTCTCTTACAGATTAATATTTCATCATTTTATAACTAGAGATTGAGTTTCCCAATTATATGATATAGTATACAATGTGTTCATGTTTAAAGTTTCATCCTCATTTTTTCCCCATTCACCACTTTGTTCTTTTTCTTCAAAATCAGTATTCATAATTTTCAGTTGATAACTAAAAAAAGCTCCTTCCGAATAAGGGAAATATGCTATTTCTTTATCACGCAAAGATACACTTCGCGTACCTGAAGTCACTACAAAGCTATAGTCATTTAGCCAATCTCCCATTATTTCTGATAAATCCAAAGAAACAGCAAAAGTAATCATAGGAACCTGTATCTTTAAAGAAGTAGTTTTTCCATCTTCTACCGCAAAAGTTTCTTCTTTGTAATAAACAGGTTCTCCTTTGGTTTCATTGCTCCAAGTAAATTCATTTCCGTAGTTTGTACTATATACTTTCAGCATATAATCAATAGCTGGCTCCAGTTCAATCTTGTTTTGCATCTCTTCCGGAGTTAAGGTACGCACTAATTGTCCTCCCTTGTACAAATCCACGGTCAAACTTTCATCCACCGCACGCGAAACTACTTCCTTCACCACTTGCGAATGCAATTCAATCCCTTCTACAGACAAATAACCTGTCCCTGAAGGAATCTCATTTTCCTGCTGACAACTTGCCAACAGGAAAATAAACAACAATATATATATAACACCCTGTTTCATCATATTATCTATCAAATCTTAATGAAATATCATCAATATAAAGCATACTACCTATATGTACTCTCCAATTCCCCATTACAGGAAAAGTCATTGATTTATTTTTATCAAAATCACTTGCACTGAATGAAGTCTTATCCGTAGACAAGAACTGTACACAAATTGAAGTCGCAGGTTTAGGGTTTTCCCCATATTGTATGTCAATACAACCTTCATTCCACCCCGTTTCTGATGAAATAGAAGCCGGAACATAAGAACTTGTAGCAATCACTTCATCTCCATTTTTCAGTTCAACATATACTTTAAATTCATCCTGATTTTTTGGATGATAATTATACCAAAACGTTACAGCAGTCGGACGTGAAGAAAAGGCATGACCTAGATTCAAATTTTCAGTACCATTATCCCAAGAATAACTTCCAACAAAAAGACTCCCAGCAAATGCTCCTCTAGTATAAAGCATTTCTCCTGTAGAGTCATCTCCTCCACCATGCCCTGACGTATAAATTAAAGCTGCACGATTTCCACTATGCTTAACATCCTCAACATAGCTCACACATGGAGCAAAGGCAACAGGGTGTCCCATTCCCAAAACAATATTACCATCTTGAGAACGTAAATTATTGGTATCCCACCATTTGTCACTTTCCCCTTCCGAATATGGATAGTATTTATAATATGTTGCTTTATTAAACCAGCTATCTGAAATTGTAAAAGTCTCACCTTTTTCCGTACTCCATTCTTCCATTCCTGAATTCGGCAATTGCACCGGTGTTTCCAGCGTAGCTTCAGCCTCCGCAGAAGCAATCTCCCCACGATACAAAGCACGCACTTTATACACTTTGTTCGAAATCTCTTCTGCACGCTGTGTAAACTGCTGAATGCGTCCTTTAACAGCTTCACGAGTAGTACAATCAATCCAATTTGATCCGTCATAATACTGATAAACCAGATTAGCTTTAATTGTCTCTGGATTTCCTGTTGTTACATTCACTTCGTCTATGGTAAATTCTCTTGACCAACAATTTCTTTCATCCACAGAAATACTGAACTCCGGCTTATTACACTTCAAAGTATATACCCTATTGGCAGCCTCATCTTCACTTGCCCAGCGATTATTAGCTTTCACATCCACTTCAATAGTAGAAGAAACCGTATTTCCTGCGTCCGTCATCAACCGTGGGGTCAATGAAGAAAAATCAAGACTACCCTCTGTTGCACCAATTTCCGGCAAAGTAATACCCAAAGCTGTTTCTACAGCCGCCTTATCATCTGCATTCGACAACTGATATTCCTTTCCGCCTTCCAATCCTGCAAATTTAGCATCTGCAGAATTGAACTTTAGTTTTAAATCTTGCAAAGGAGATGACAAATTCAGATTAATAACAGCCGATTTTGTTTCCGTTTCAGCAAATGAAAGTTCATTATTGACGAAGTCGGTAGATTCGACTTTAGGCTTCGGCATAAACTCCATAGGCAAGGTTTCGGTGACAGATACAGTAGACACTTCCAGCTTTTCTATCGAAATGCCGACACCTGATGCCACTTCTCCAGCAATTCCCAACGTCACTTTTACATGAGTCTTTGCCGGAATATTGGAGAATTCCCCTCCTTCTGGATCCACTATATCATACGATACTTCTTTACCGGTTCCTGCCAAATGCCCGTGAAATACCAACTTAACAGAAGAGCCCGCCTGAAAATAGGCACTTTTCTCACCGGTAGCATCTATTTCAACAGACTGATCGGCCACTGTCACCATGACAGAATAATCTTCATAGGCCTTCTTCAAACTTTCTTCATCATAGTTTACCGAGAGCAATGCATTTGCTACCGCACACGAAACCGTGGCAGCAGTTTCCTGACCAGTCACTACATGCTGATTTTCCAACGTTCCCACATAATAAGGAGCATCCAGCGCAATTACTGGGTTCTCTCCATAAGTTGCTGTTAAATTATATGTGCCTTCCTTCAACAAAATAAATTCTTCACATCTGCCAGAATAAGCAACTTTCTCTGTTGCCGCATCCACCACGCACAACTTAAACATTGTAGATAACGGATCATCCAGTTCAGCAGGAGCTGTACGCGAATAAGCCTGATCCGCTTCATCCGTCAATGTGATTAGCAAGCCCGTTTTGCTAGAAAAACGAGAATTGTCTTCAGACTGGCACCCTCCTAACCACACACTTAATGCCAGTAAAAAAAGTCCACCAATCCACTTCATATTTTTACTTGTTTCTTTAATCATAACTTAGCTCAAATTCATCTACCCATAAAGTACTACCATCTCCAACCTGACCAATTACCTTCTTTCCGACATCATCGAATTCTCCTCCATACTTACTTGAAGTAGCCACAATCGTTATTTTAGCAGGTTTAGAAACTGTATCTGAATAATTTATATCAAATTCGAATTTAGTGTATTCTGTAACAGTTTTACTACCAGTAAACTCACCAAAAGCTATTTCTTGCCCAGCCTCATTCCACAAACGTAAATAAATCTGACATTCATCATTCGTTAAATTACCTGGAACTGTCCCATTATAAGTAATAGGCATGGATTTATATTTATAATAACCACTTAATTTTGTAGGACGTGCTCCCGAGTACGAACGTCCAAAAGAAGGGCTTGATTCAGGAGTTCCCATATTGGTCTTATAGGTACCTATAAAAAGGTTACCGGCAGCAGCTCCTACCAAGAGAATATTACCATACGTATATAATTTAGCAGAAGTTCCACGATACGCATCACTGCCTGTCACAGGAACAGTACTTGATTCCTTATAAATTGTCACTCCTTCATTTCCTGTAGCCCAATATGCTTGTGCATCATCCAAATTATTGGCCACAGGATTTGGATACCAAGTATTTTCATTTTGTGTCCACGTTTCAAAATTCATATTCGGAATTGTCACAATAGTTTCTGTCTGAAATGAATAAACTTCACCGCTATTTCCATTTGCCAAAGCACGAACCTCATAGTTTGTAGCATTATTCAATCCAACTAACGTAGCTGAATAGGTAGTATTACCCGTAATAGTCACGTTCGCAGGATCAACCGTAATCCACGCTTCTTCTCCTTGTACCCGATATTCTACAGACAATTCGGTTCCTGTGCGAAAACTTCCATTTATATAAGCTTTAGTAGCCCATGCATTCACTTTCTCCACAGAAGCAGGAACAGACGATTTCTGTATATCTACCGTCCAATCACAAATATAACGTCCGTTACGATATGCCTTAAAAACACGAGGACGAGTAAAATCAGTCACAGTTTCCGCTGCAGGTTCCAATACTGTTTTAGAACCTTCCAAATTCAGCTTATTTATTTTAATGTTTCTATAATCAGCATCCTCATTCACATAAATAATAGCTATGTGATTGTATAAATCTAATGAAGGAGCCGTTCCAGACTGGTTTTCCACTTCAATTGTTCGTTCAATTTCCTGCTTTACTGTTATTTTCCACCAATAATCCTGATAAGTTTTCAGCAACACATCTACTGGATTTGTAAAATCAATTGCAGTATTAGCGTTAGCCGGAAGTTCTTCCAAAGAAGAAAAGCTAAAATCTGGGAAACCAGAAGGTTTGACGCAAACCGTAGTATCAGGATAAATCAAAGACTCCGTATTCGCTACCAGTTTTGTAATCGGCAGGCTGTCTATAAAAGCATCTTCACCAATGGTCAATTCAATGGTACGTGCCTGATTATTAAACACAGCTTCTCCAGTCATTCCTTCTACCTGAATCTCTTGAATCACTCCTTCAATATATGGATAGGGAATGTCATTCTCTATACAAGAAGACAAATTCAATACCAAGAGTGATATAAAACTATATTTTAACGCTTTTACAAGCATAATCTATTAAATTAAAAATAAGTACAAAGACCAATATTAATCGAGAATATATTAATTTTAAAATCTGCAGAACTTTGACGATAAGATCCGTGTTCCACCTGATTAGTGGTCTGTTCAGCCCACTTAAACTTCAAGCCGACCACATTAATGGATACCTCTACAGCCATATTATTAGTCACAAAGGCGGTCAAACCTGGTGCTGCTCCAATTTGGAGACTATGAGAAGTCTGATAGGTTCCAGTTGCTTTCTGATCTGCACCAGAAATCGTCTTACCCTGACCATATCCATAGGTCAATCTCAGCTCATTAAAAAAGCCAAAGACCTTACTATTTCCCAGTCCCATATACGTGCGAAGGAATCCAGATGCCGTATATTCATGTTCCAAATACTTATAATCACTAATATCAAATGTCAGGTCATCACCCAAGTCAATATTGATATTTCCCAAATCAGCATACGTTCGATTATAATTCAAACGCATACCCGCAGCCATATTATCCCGGAAAAAATATCCGGCATACGGACTGACCTTAAAAGTATACCCTTCTCCGTTTATATCATTCAACATAAGGAACTTATAATTATCTCCCGTCAACTCCATATAAGAAAAGGTAACACCGCCCATCCAAGAACCTTTTGGAACAAAAAGTGAGGGCTTTATATTACGGTCATAGCTTTTCCGTGCATACACTGAAGTAATGCACAAGAGCGTAAAAAATAAAATTAAATATCTTTTCATGTAAAATATTAATAGTATGACAATTCAAAATCATCGACCCAAAGGGTACTGCCAATCGCCAGCTGGCCAATCACAGTCGTTCCATCAAAATATCCACCATAACGACTGGAAGTCGCCACAATAGTTATCTTATCCGGACGTTTATTAGTTACTATATACTCTACAGGGATTTCAAAATGAGTATATTCAGATACTGTTTCATTGGTAATAAAATGCCCTTCACCAATCGTTTCGTCTCTAGACCACAACTGAATATATATATCACACTCATCGGAAGTCAAAGTACGGTCAGCTGGAACACTTCCACCAGACATCGTAGCCCCTGGCTGATACTTAAAGTATCCAGACAATTTTGTAGGACGAGCACCTTCATAAGGTCTACCAAATGTTACACTTGAGGCTGGATTTGTAGTATTTGTTTTATAACTTCCAATGAAAAGATTACCAGCAGCTTTTACATTTACAATAAACACTTTTACTTGCACGGTTTGTAACTGAGCAGCTAATCCTGAACGGGAATCTTCCACTCCTATACTATTGGAATTACCTCCCAAAGTCACTCCTTCGTTACCTGTTGCCCAAAAACTATTTGCAGCATCAGAGTTTGGATACCAGTTCTTACCATTCTGACTCCACGTATCAAAATTCAAATTAGGTATTTCCACATACGGTTCAGTCGTAAATATGCAAGTTTCACCAGTTTTATCTCCACACAAAATATAATACTCATATTCTGTACCAAAATCCAATGGAGAAATTTTGGCCGAATAGTTTTTTGTACCCTCTTCCTGAACCGCATCTATAGTAGTCCATTCTGAATCAGATTTTTTCTTATAACGGAACTGTACCGGCGAAGTTATTTCCTCTAAATTACAAGCACCTGATAGAAAAGCAAACTGCCCCCACACTTTAGAAGCATCCATACGAATATCGTCAGTCTTCAAATCAGGACTATCCTGCTTGGTAGGTACTTTCACCGTCACATCATATTGATGAATGGTCTGATCTACTGTTACATCAAAAGAAGCATTACCCTCTGTTATATCCAGGTTTACTTTGTAATAATATGCAGCTTCTGCACTTTCTGTAATAGTCTGAGAAAACGTACTACCCTCTCCAAAATCAACCTTTATAGTTAAAGGCTGACCAGATTTTACATAAGCCGCTCGTGTTTCATCTTTTACAAAAGGTATTATAAAAGCATCTGCTCCTTCCACTGCACAAGAATAAGTTGCAAAAGCCGTTTTAAAACTTTCGGAACAGTTTACAGACACCATAGCCTGAGCCAATTTACAAGTAATCTCTACAGCTTTATTTTTATCTTTTTCGATAACAACTTCTTTCTGGCCTTCATAAAAAGGAAGAGCCTCAAAACCCTGTGCATCTTTCTCTTTATCGGCCGAATATGCCTTAAGAGTATAGGTAGCTACAGGCAATAACACGTTATTCAAATCAGTCCAATTATCCGCATGCTTAACCACGCCTCCTGATTCATCTAGAATATCTATTGCCAAAATTTCCGACTCTGTAATATCGGCTCGTGAAGTCACCTCTTTGTTAATATCTACAGAGGAAAGCTGAAGATAGCCATATCCTTTAGATTTCTCCATTTCTGACTGACAGGAAAAAAATAATCCTGCCCCCAAAAACAAGCCAATCAGCATATTCGTTAATCTCATAACCTTTAATTCTCGTTTTTAGGATTTACAATTACCGTGACATCGCCTTCTTTTGTAGTCACTCCATCTGAAACAGCCAAATTAAATATACTATTTCCAGACTCTACCACCTGAGGAACCATAACCAATAATTCTCCCAGTTTAAAGGTAAATTCCGTACAAGTTCCAGCATGCAACTGAACATATTCATCATCAGTCACAAGACCTAGCCCTATAATCTTTTCCTTAAGTTCTTCATCCATATTACATATATCAAATGTTGCAGGTAATCCTACCATACCTAAAAGTTTAGAAATCTCCCCGGATATAGTAACATTCAGATTCTTAATTCCATTAGAAGCCTTAATTTTTACATCCTGCAAATCAGGGATTGTAGTATCTCCATTTGTACAAGTGTACGTAGCAGGTAATCCTTCAAATGTTATAGAAGTTTCTGGGTCTGTATCTCCCCCCTCTTCAGGCTCTTCCGGTCCGTCATAAATAATATTCTCTACTGGAATTTCAATAGTTTCTCCTTGTTCTGTAAATGTTAAATCTACAGTCAGTCCAATAGACAAATGTGATTCAGTAGCCCCATTCTCTGTCAAGCTTATCACAAAAGAGTCTCCGCCAGCCAAATCAGCATGTCCACCTTCTGCATTTTCCGGTTTCTGCACAGTTGCCAGCAATTCTATAAAATTACCTTCTTTAGATGTCGCCTTTACCGCTACATTTAAAGAATTCTTCTGCACTGGAGTTTTAAAATAATACTTCTTACCAATGGAACTATTATCGAATACTTGACTCGCATTTTCTCCATTATCAATCGTCACAGTGTAATCATCCTTAAACGAATCCGTAAAAGCAGTGGTCAGAGCCAGTTCTATTTCAATACAAGCCAATTTACAAGTCAAATCCACATTTGTAGAAATTCCTTTTGTTACAGAAAAAGTCTGTTCTCCTTTGAAAAAAGGTCGTTCCGACACACTCACATTTTGACCGTCATAATTATAGGCTTGTACTGAATAGTTTCCTTCATTCAATGGAATTATAATTTTCCCTTCCTGATTCTTTAAGTCAGCAACCACCCCTTTTGCCACTTCTTCTTGAGTTTCGGTATTGGTTACAATCAAAGTATACTGATTGACATCCACATCTTCTTTATCAAAATTTCCAGAAGCCGTTCCATTATCTACCGCTGCATCTGCACGCCCCATTGCGACGCCATTATATATAGATGACAAGCCAAGTTCCAATGCACCAGCATCCTTTCCAATCTCGTTTCTCCCCATAATCTCATCTCGCATCTCACAAGATGAAAATCCTACTACAAAGGCTAATAGCCCCATTAAAATGCTATATTTTTTCATATTTATCATCTTTTATTCTGTAACTGGAATATATTCACCCGGAACAGAAACTGTAACATCCTTCTCAGTAACTCCATCGTCCACAACTACAGTCAAACCATATTTTCCTCCAGGTACATCTGTTTTATTAGGTTTGATAGTCAAAGTATAGGAATAACAAGGCAACAAATCAATATCCTTAGTATTTACAAACCCCTCTACAGTCACCGGATTTCCCTCTTTATCAATCAATGAAAATGTCAAAGTACAGGTTGTACCTTCGTTGCCAGTCTTTAAATAAAGTTCTTTTCCGGCATCTTCCTTACTCATATTCCAAGCTTCTGTCATATATGGAGTTTTGATTGTCACCTTGCAATCCTGGAAATAGTCTTCAAATGTATCAGCATCACTATTCCCTTTATAGACTACTGACATTTTTGCATTGGCAGGTTTGCAAGTAATAGAAATCGTTTTCCTATCACCTTGAGCTACAGAGAAAGTCTGACTGCCCTTTACATAAAGTTTATCATAGCCAGCTGCTACATCTTCTCCATAATAAGCAATCACTGTATAAGAAACATCAAAATCAACCTTCTGCTCTACTTCCAATTCATTGTAAAGCTTGTCAGTATAAACGGCCTCCTCACCTTTATATAAGGATACCTTATAGTTATTCACATTCTTATAGGCACTTTCGTCTATGGAACGACTCTCATAAGACAAACTAGATGATAAATCAATCATCACGCTACCTTTACCAGAAAAGCTCTCCTGATCTTTTTCATTGCTACAACTTCCCAAGCAAGCGAGCAACATTGACAAAAAAGAAATCTTTAAATAATTTTTTACCTTCATTTGAATATCTATTTTTCCGTGTGCAAAGTAACACCAATTCCCAAATCCTCACAAGGTCTATTTATTTTATTTTTGGCTGATTTTTAAAGCCAGCAAAAGGAAATTGTCCAAATATCCTTGATAATTAACTAAAAAGTAGCACTTTTACAACCCATCAATGGTCTATTTTTAAAATATACCATTACTTCTTTTATCACACCTTTTCATATTTTTAAATTACCACCTACAGAAGCAGTTTATTTTTTCCCTATCTTTGGGCAACTTGAAACAAACAAGAAACCAAAAACCGCAACCACACACCTTATTTTATGAAACACAAAATTCTTGCACAATTTACAGGCATCTTTACATTTCTGATTCTAAGCATTTGTAATGTTCACGCACAATTTTCCGTGAAAGGTATACTCGTCGACTCACTGACACATGAAAGTGAGCCCTATGCCACCATACGCATTACGCTCGACAAATCGCCGGAGAAACCGGTCAGAATGAATGTGACTGATGCGAAAGGAAAATTTCAGGAGAAGTTACCACAAACCGGAAATTATACCCTGCAAATCACTTCGGTAGGAAAACGTACAGTAGTCCGCCGTTTTACCATCACCAATAACCAGTGGGTGGCCGACCTGGGCACACTTTATACCTGCGATGATGCCCAAATGCTAAAAGGCGTGGAAGTAGTAGCCCAGAAACCCCTTGTAAAAGCGGAAATTGACAAAATTTCTTACAGCATAGAAGATGATCCTGACTCCAAAACCAACACTACCCTCGAAATGCTGCGAAAGGTACCGCTCGTCACCGTCGATGGGGAAGACAACATACAAGTCAACGGCTCCAGCAATTTCAAGGTACATGTAAACGGAAAGCCCAATACGCTGATGAGCAACAACCCGAAGGAGGTGCTCCGCAGTCTGCCAGCCAACTCGGTCAAGTCCATCGAAGTGATAACGGAACCGGGAGCTAAATACGACGCAGAAGGTATCGGAGGTATCCTGAACATCATTACGACCGATGCCAAGATGCAGGGATACAATGTTACGCTCGGAGCCAATGTCAATAACATGGGACTGTCGGGATATGGCTACGGAACAGTGCAGGTAGGAAAGCTTACCCTCACCGGAAATTACTCATACAACCATCAGAACCAGCCCCGCAGCCTTTCTGACAGCGAACGTGAAGATTTCACGTCTACCGACTATCGCCATCTGCTGACACAAGGTTCTTCCAAGAGTACAGGGAATTTCCAGTTCGGCAACATTGAAGGAAGTTATGAGATAGACACCCTGAACCTGATTACGTTTTCAGCCAATGTTTTTGGAGGGAAATTTGACACACACGGCGATTCGCGTACCATCATGAGCGACAATGACTGGAAAGAACGCTACAGTTACCAGACTCTCAATCGGTCAATCAGTCAGTTTGGAAACATCGGTATCAATGCTGACTACCAGCATTCTTTTAAACGGAAAGGAGAATACCTCACGTTGTCCTACAAGTTCAACAACTCGCCGAACAACAATGAAGCCGATACCGACTATGACAAAATAAAAGACGTACCCTTCAACCTGCTTCACCAGTATTTCGACAACGATGCGCATACGGCAGAGCATACGGCACAGATTGATTATGTCAATCCGCTGAATGAAAAGCACTACATAGACGCCGGTATGAAATACATTTTCCGTGAAAATTACAGTGACAGTCGGTATTTTCTGGAAAACACCCAAGGCGAGATGGAAGCCAGCCAGGACCTTTCAAGCAAGTACCAGCAGGGACAGCACATTTTGGCAGCATACGCTGATTATCAGTTGAAATGGAAGAAATTCGGAGCAAAAGCTGGTGTGCGCTACGAACATACGTTCATGGATGTGGAATATGACTATATGCCCGAACGCAATTTCAAAGCCGGATTCGATGACGTGGTTCCTACCCTGAATCTGTCTTATATGTTAGGCACAAGCGCTACCCTGCGTGCCAACTACAACATGCGCATCAACCGTCCGGGAATATGGTACCTGAATCCTTTCCGCGATACCAGCAACCCGACTTCCATCAGCTACGGTAATCCGGACCTGGACACGGAAAAGGCACACATTCTTGGAATGACCTTCAATACCTTCAGTGCCAAGTTCAGCCTGAATGCCAACCTTACTTATACGTTTACCAACAACGGTATTGAGCGCTACTCCTTCATGAACAATGGGGTACAGGAGAATACCTACGGCAATGTAGGCAAGAGTCAGCGTACACGCCTGGCCTTATGGATGAACTGGAACCCGGGCAGCACCACCCGCCTCTCACTCAATACCAGCGGAAGCTATTCCGACTTCCAGAGTAAGGAGCTGAACTCACGCAACAGTGGATTTGCCGGTGAGGTGTTTGCCAACATACAGCAGACTATCCCCTGGGAGCTACGTCTCAGCTTTTACGGTGGAGGAAGCACTCCTTACATATCCCTACAAGGAAAAGGTTCTTCCTTCTACTATTATGGTGTCAACCTGAACCGTTCTTTCCTGAAAGACAAACGGCTGAATATTTCGCTTTTTGCCAGCAATATCTTCCAGAAATACAACTCCTATAGCAATGAGGTGTGGACAGACACGTTCCGCTCATGGTCGAAAAACAGTTATCCCTCACGCAGATACGGCATCAGCATCAGCTGGCGGTTCGGCGAATTGAAAACCCAGGTGAAAAAGACACAGCGTAGCATTACAAACGATGACGTAAAGGCAGGCGGAGACAACAAGAGTGGTGGAAGCATGCAATAAATAAAAAACAGAATAAAATGGAAAAAGAATTACCTAAAATAGACCTACCCGAAGAATGGCTGGTAGGCACCGGCATCAGTAAAGAGCTGTTAGGGCTGTACAGAAACTATCCGGTACGCCTGAAATGCGAGATTTTCGTACTTTGTACTTCCGGAGAAGTGGAAGCCTCGGTCAATCTCAACAAGATAACGGTAGAGCCCAACGACTTTATCGTACTTACCCCAGGAAGTATCTTTCAGATAAACGACATCAAGGGAGACCTGAACATCTACTTCGGAGGATTCTCTTCTCAGTTTATGGAACACAATCTTCAGTCGCATTCCTTTCTGGATACGATGTACATCACACTGGGGCGTCCCGTTATCAATCTAAAGCCGGAAGGCGCCAAAATGATGGAGGAGTACATGCAGCTGCTTATCAAGATGTATGAATTCCTTCCGGAGAAAATCAGACCGGAAATTGCGACCAATCTGTATGCCGACATACATAAAGGTATATCCATCCTCTATCGGAACAAGACCGACGAAGTACATCCGTTATCAAAAAGTGAACTGATTTGCCGTAACTTTGCCCAGCTAGTCATGCAACATTACAATCAGACACGAAACGTAGCCTGGTATGCTGAAAAGCTACAGATTACGCATGCACATCTTTGCACTACCGTGAAACAGATTACGGGAAAAACCTGTGTGGACATCATTTCGTCTATGGTCATCATGGATGCCAAATCGCAATTGAAGTCTTCCCAGCTTTCCATCCAGAACATTTCCGACTCACTGAATTTTGCCAATGTATCGTTCTTCGGAAAATACTTCAAACGTTATGTAGGAATGAGTCCGTTAGAATACCGGAACAATGGATAAAACTAACCCGAAAAAACGCACTTGCGTTTAAAGGAAAACGCCAAAGCGTTTGAATTAAAACGCACTTGTGTTTTAGGTAAAACGCACTTGCGTTTCAATCAAAACGTACTTGCGTTTTAGAGCAAACGTACTTGCGTTTTTTAGCGTCCTGAAAAAGCCCATGAAAAGATATTGTTTTTTACTCATTTTCAGCCTGATAGAAATTACCTTACAAGCCGCTTCGAATATCCGGATTACTCCCGTGCCTTCTCTACCCCAGCTTCCGGTCAGTGCCATACACCGCATTTTTCAGGACAGCGAAGGGCTGATGTGGTATGGCACGGTGAACGGTCTTTGCTGCGACGACGGATACCAGATTAGCGTCATCCGTTCCGACATCAATACGCCGGGACTGCTGAATGACAATACCATTCAGTGCATTGCCGAAGGAGAACCGGGAAAAATCTGGTTTGGCACCGACCATGGAGCCTATATCCTTGATAAGGCAAACAGGCAAATCACTTCGCTGAGCCCTGAAATACTGCAAAGAAGTTTTATCAACAATATATGGAAAACCTCCAACGGGGATTTATGGATAGCTACAAGCAATAAGCTGCTAAGATACGCCCCAACAGGCAGGCTAAAAAAAACACATCTGCTATACGACCATAAGGAAGCCCCCTCGTGGGTGGCCGGATTCTGTGAAACCCGGCAAAAACAGATTTTGATTACCATAGGACGGGAAGGCATTTACCAATACGATGCCAAACTTGATACTTTCACCCAGTTCGCTCCTCCACCTCCCTCACGCAATCTGACGTGTATCATACAGGACCGCACACACAACTATTTTTGGGTAGGGACTTACTCTGACGGAGTATTACTGTTCAATCCGTCTGCCCCTAAAGATTCTTTATATACTAATTTTTCACTTCCTGTCAACCACGCAGAGAAGAAAGACGGATGTGTGCTTTATCTGACACAAGACCGTAATAATGACCTTTGGATGACCACCATGACTTCGCTGGTGTCTATGCGCTATGATGCCACACACCATAGCCTACAGCAAACAGACTTCCGGCTGCCGCCCATTTATGGGGGAATGCTGAACGAAATTTATAAAGACAAAGAAGAGAACTTGTGGGTGGCCTCCTTCGATGGCAAAAGTTTCATCGTACATTTTTCTGAAAATGCACCCGAGGAATACAGCCTGCCAGCCCTGCAGAAACGTATTATCTTCCAGCCAGCCATCATGTCACTGAGTGATGCGGGCGAAGGAAAAATGTGGATTTCGCAAGAACGCATCGGATTGGGATTGTATGACCTGATTCATGACAAGGTGACCTTCCACAATGATTTCCAAGCCCTTTCCCTGCTTTCATTGGGAGCCATCAAGCACATGTCGAAATCCCAAAGAGAACACAATGTATGGATAGTTCCCGAAGGAAAGCAGATAATTTATGAATTCGGTAGAAAAGGGATGCAAATGAAACATGTACGTACATTGAAACTCCCGGCAGACAGACCTAAATCGCACTTTACACAGACTTACGAAGACCGCGAGGGGACCCTGTGGGCTGGAACTAACCAAGGGTTATATGCCTTTTCATTGCACGACAATGCATGCCACACAATCTGTGATACACTGGGGCAGGTAAGCTGTATAAAAGAAGGAAAACAAGGGAACCTATGGATTGGAACAAGCAATAAAGGACTCTACAAGCTACAAAAGAAAGGACATTGGGAAAAAATCCACTCTCCTCTCTCCATTACTTCCCTAAGCATGCAGGAAGACAGCCTCATCTGGATGGGCACGCAGGAAGGAGGGGTATACTCCCTGAACCTGCAGACCGGAAAACTGACTAACCACACCCGACTGTGCGGACTGAACGGAAACATTGTCAACCAGCTGGAGTTCGATGTGTACGGTCATCTGTGGATAGATACCAACCAGAAACTGATAGAGTATAACCCGAAGAATCATTCGTTCTCCACTTATCTTACGACCGACAATTCCATGCTGCTCCGCCGGTTCATCCCAACAGCCATCTGCAAGGGAGATGACGGACGAATCTATTTCGGAGGTATTCCGGGTATCTGTGCGGTAACTCCTTCCGGCCGTTTGGACCAGCCCAGCAAGGATATTCCGACATTTATCACCGGAGTGTACGTCATGGGCAAACCCGTCGTGAACGGAAATTCCCTGACACTCCAGCCTGACGAATACGACCTGGACATTCATTTTTCTTCCCTCGACTACCTGAATGCCCGTAAAATACGTTATGCTTATCGCCTGGCCGGACTGGATAAGGAATGGAACTACACCTCCGAAGGTCAACATACCGTCAGTTACAAACACCTGCCCCACGGAAATTACGTATTCGAAGTGAAAGCAACCGACGGGTATGGAATATGGAGTGAAAAAATCACACGGCTTCACATTGAGCGTCTGCCGGCCTTCTATCAGACAAGGTGGGCCATCGCCTTCTATATATGGGTAGTGATAGCCGGAATCTTTGTCGGACTTCGTTTCTACCTCCGCCGGATGAAGCTGAAAAATGAAGAACTGTATGCCGACAGCGCGGAATTGATGAAAATGCGTTCCTATCTGGATGAAAAGCCTGTTCCGCAAACTGAAGTCCGTATTTCAGAAATGGAATTTGCCAAACTGGATGAAATTCTGTTAGGAAATATCCTGAAAGCGGTAGAAGATAATTTGAGTGAAGCCGACTTTGACGTACAGCATCTGGCAGAAAAAGTCAACATGTCACGCTCCACATTGACCCGCAAGCTCAAGGCCATTACGGGGCTTACTCCATTAGAGTACATCCGTCGCGTGAAGATGCAACATGCCTGCCGCATGTTAAAAGATCCTCATACCACCGTGAACGAAGTGGCCCTGGCATTAGGCTATTACAACCGGAAATATTTTACTTCCTGCTTCAAGGAAGAGTACGGAATGCCCCCCAGCGAGTTTCAGAAACAGCAGGAAAAAGGGGATACATCTGAATCAAAAGAGGGGTAAAAATGAATCAGACCCCTCTCTGAAGCATTTCATACCGTTCTTTGGCGCATTCTGTTCTCCTGCTCTACAAAGAATCTCTTTACATTTGAACCATCAACCTTTGTATTCAGATTTAACGAAAAACAAACTTGTTCAACATGAAAAAAGAGATTTTATTTCTTGCTGCACTGGCCACTTGTTTGTCTTCCTTCGGTCAGACTTTTGAAAAGACCGCTCAGGGAGGAAAGTTCCAGACTGCACAACCCACATTGAACGGGGAAGTGATTTTCTACTCTCCTTCCATTGTGCGCATCGTAAAGTATCCTTCGGCTGAAATGCCCGAAAAGAAAAGTTATCCGGTCATCAAGACTCCGGAAAAGGTAGAAATCTCCTACAAACAGAATGGAAACACGGTATGCATGACCTCCGGAAAAATGACAGTGACACTCGACGTGGTTACCGGAAAGGTGACTTATACCGACCTGAAAGGGGAAACACTGTTAAAGGAAAAAGTGGAAGGTACCAATTTCATTCCGCGCAAGGACGTAAACCGTGACGCATTTACCGTCAGCCAGGCATTCAGCCTTGAACCGGAAGAAGCTATCTACGGATTAGGACAACGCCAGAGCGGAGCCATGAACCACCGCAACCAGCAAATTCACCTGTCAAACGGCAATACCAATATCTGTATCCCCTATTTCACATCTGAAAAAGGATATGGCGTGTACTGGGATAATCCAGGTATCTCTGACTTCAGCGATACTCCGTATGAAACGTCTTTCTCTTCGCAGGTAGGACTTTGCTCTGACTATTATTTCTTGTACGAAGACGGCACACAGGATGGCGTAATTGCCTGCCTGCGCGACCTGACCGGAAAGGCTACCATGTTCCCGCTTTGGACCATGGGATACTGGCAGTGCCGCGAACGCTACAAAAGCCCGGACGAACTGTGCGGGGTACTCGACAAATACCGCAAACTTCAGATTCCGCTGGATGGTATCGTACAGGACTGGCAGTACTGGGGATGTGATTCCAACTGGAATGCCATGAAATTCGTGAATCCACGCTACATCAACAAGATGGACGACAAGGAAGCGCTTCGCTACCTTCCGAATGGAGAAGACAAGAATGCACGCTATCCGAAACCTCGCTTCAAAAGCCCGGAAGAAATGGTGGAATACGTACATAAGAACAATGCGCACCTGATGATTTCCGTATGGGCCAGCTTCGGACCATGGACCGACCAGTTCAAGGAACTGGACAAGATGGGGGCCTTGCTGAAATTTGAGACATGGCCTCCGAAATCGGGTGCACATCCTTACGACCCGTTCAACAAAGATGCCCGCGACCTGTACTGGCGTTACCTCAGCCACCTGCATAAAATGAACATTGATGCCTGGTGGACCGACTCTACAGAACCCGACCATCTGAACCCGAAAGAAAGCGACTTCGACCTGATGACAGCCGACGGTTCTTTCCGCTCCGTACACAATGCGTTCCCGCTGGACCACAACCGGGGTATCTATGAACACCAGCGTGCCGTGTCGGACGATAAACGTGTGTTCCAGATGACACGTTCAGGTTACCTGGGTCAGCAGCACTACGGTGCCCTGAACTGGAGTGGCGACGTGGTATCAAGCTGGGATGTACTCCGCCAGCAGATTCCGGCCGGATTGAACTACACACTTTGTGGTATCCCGTTCTGGAACACCGACTTAGGAGGCTTCTTCGGATGGGAATACAACAATGACTGTACTAACGTTGCTTATCAAGAACTGCATGTACGCTGGTTCCAATGGGGCTGCTTCATGCCATTGATGCGTAACCACTGCTCATCACCGATGATGAATGAAATTGACCTCTTCGGTAAAGAAGGTGACTGGGCTTACGATGCACAGAAACGTATGATTGAACTTCGCTACCGTCTCTTACCTTATATATATAGCTTAGATGGAGCTGTAGTACAGGAAGACGGTACCATGATGCGTCCGCTGGTAATGGACTTTGCCAACGACCGTAAGGCTATCCTGCTGGACGATGAATACATGTTCGGTAAAAACATCTTAGTATGTCCGGTAACAGAACCGCTTTACACCAAGAAAATAGAAGGCAACAAGGGGGTTACTACCGTGCCCGACATAGCGAAAGCTTCTGCTCCGGTAAAAGTCTACCTGCCTAAAGGTTCTCAATGGATTGATTTCTGGACTAACGAAACCGTAGAAGGCGGTCAGGAAATCCAGCGCGAATGTCCGGTTGACATCCTGCCACTCTATATCAAGGCCGGAAGTATCCTTCCACTCGGTCCGAAAGTGCAGTACGCCACTGAAAAGAAATGGGATAACCTGGACATCTGTGTTTATCCGGGAGCCAATGGCGAGTTCGTGCTCTACGAAGACGAGTTTGATAACTACAACTACGAAAAGGGTATGTTCTCTACCATCAAGTTCAGCTGGGACGACGCCTCACGCACACTGACCATCAGCGACCGCAATGGTGAATACCCGAAGATGCTGAAACGCCGCAACTTCCGCATCACGCTGATGCAGCCTGGCAAGCAATCTGCTGAAACCGTCATGGTTAAAGCAGACAAGAAAGTAGCTTATTCAGGTAAGAAGCTGGTAGTGAAACTGTAATATGATTACCCATAAAAAAACGGGATACTTCATTATTGAGGCATCCCGTTTTTTTATGTATTAAATTGATTAGTCTTCCGGCAGCTCTACCACACCGAGTTTTTTCTTTCCGTCCATCTTGACGGACAAAGGTTTCTCAAACCGTACCCAGCGCAGGTATTTGGTTTCTTCTACCGCCGGCATGCTGTCGAGCAGAGCCTGGTTATAGATACCCTCGTTCATATAGGCATTGATGGTGAAGTATCCCACCCCGAAAGAGGTCAGATTCTGGAAGAAGTGAGTTCCCTGACTGGGGTCTACCCGATAATTGGTCAGTCCGGCTTCCACGATGATACGGGCAGCCGAAATGTTGGGCCATTTCACCGGAATACCCAACCACGTATCACTGCTTCCCCAGCGTCCGGGGCCGACCAGTATGTAGTGTTTCCCTTCATCGAGGAAACGACGGTTGAGTTTCTCAATGTCATAAGCAATCAACTGGTTATTGGATGCAGAATAACCTTCTGTCTTGACATAAATGACATCCTGAATATCGTCCATCACTCCATGTCCCAGGGAGTTTTCACTCTTTAGCAGCAGTTTTTCGTCTGGAATCACACTCAAGTCCTCCTCCAGTCCGGCTTTCACGTCAATCATCGGGCGAATCTGCAACAGATAGAACACGCCGCTCTTGGTACGGGCATCAAAATTGACGGCAAACTCGATTTCTACCGGACGGCGCATTTCACCCTGACCGTATTTCTGTGCCAACTGCAGGATACGGGCCAACGGGAACACATCGTGCTGAAGGATATTGGCAAAGGTTATCAGCTTGCGACCGCCGGGATAAATACCGTCGCGTATCACCATGTCGTACGGATCGTAAGTGGAAGCTATGAAGTTCAAGGCTCCGTCGGCTTCAGCGTCTTTCACGTGGAGCTTCAACAGGTTAAATCCGTCGTCGAGCGAGAAGTTTTGTCCTAAGTTCTTCAAGTCGAGGGCATAGAAGCGGGTCTGCGTCTCGCGCAGGGCGATTTCCATTTCGCTGGTCTGAAGTACTTGTGTAGGATGGTAAGGGCATACACGCAAAGTCAATCCACCGTCGACAATGTATTTTCCTAATCCCAAAGCCAGACTAACGGTTCCTTCTTCGGCCAGTTCATCATTAATCGGATAATAGTTGATAGAGCGGGCTACTCCGGAAATGGCCGGATAATAGCGGTCGCCATACTGGGTGCCGACTACTTCCTGCAGGATGACGGCCATTTTCTCCTGGTCAATCACGTTGCTGGTGGCCTGCATATAGGCTTTACTATCCTTATAATATACGGATGCATATACTCCCTTGATGGCATCGCCCAGCATACGGAGCATTTCGTACTTATCGTCCAGATAGGGAATCATGTAAGTGGAATAGATTCCGGCAAAGGGCTGGTAGTGGGAGTCTTCCAGCAGACTGGAAGAACGGATGGCAATCGGTGCCTTCACCGCATCGAAGAAAGCAAAGAAATCCTCTACCAGCCGGTCGGGCAACTTGGCACGAAGGAAGGCACGGAGAATCACATCATCGGCCGCATCGCTCAAGGCTATCTGGTACAACTGATTGGAGTCCATGAACTCGTCGAATATATCAGTACAGAGGACTACGGTTTTCGGAATCATGACCGACGCATTATCAAACTCATCGAACTCAGTATGGCGTTTTACCATGTTGTCAATGAAAGCCAGACCGCGTCCTTTTCCTCCCAACGAACCATCACCGATACGGGCAAAATTGGAATAACGGTCGAAGCGGTCGCGCTGGAACACGGCTACCACTCCCTGATTCTTCATCTTGCGGTATTTCACGATGGCTTCGAAAATAATCTGTCGGTGTGCATCAATATCCTGAAGAGATTCCCACGTAATCTGCTTCAAGAATTCGGCTACCGGGAAGATGGCACGCGAATACAGCCAGCGCGAAATATGGTTGCGGCTGATATGATAAAGGAAAGACTCGGCAGGAATGGCAAATATCACATTCTGCAGCTCCTTCAGGTTGTGGATACGGGCCACTTCCTTCATGGTATGAGGGTCACGGAAAATAAAGTCACCAAAACCAAAGTTATCTGACACCGCCTCACGAAGGTCGATATTCATCTTCTTGGAGTTCTTATCAATGAATACGGCATCCAGCTCCGGTGCATAGCAGCGATTGCTTTCCTCAGCCGACTGAAGGATAAGAGGAATAAACGGATCGCGTTTGCGGACTTCACGCAGCAAGGTTACACCAGCCTGCGGGTCATTGACACCCCCGTGAGGGAAACGGGCATCGGAAATAATACCGAGCACGTTATTCTGGTACTTATTATATAGTTCCGTGGCTTCCTCATAGGAACGGGCCAATACGATTTTAGGACGTCCACGCATACGAAGGGTACGCTGGTGCTCGTTCAAAGCTTCCGTAGCAAACTCCTGGCTCTGGCGGAGAACAAACTTATAGAGGTTGGGCAATACGGAGGAATAGAAGCGGATGGAATCTTCCACCAACATGATCATCTGTACGCCGACTTCCTTGATGTCATGCTCCAGGTTCATCTTGTCTTCTATCAGCTTGATGATGGACACCAGCAGGTCGGTATTTCCCAACCAACAGAACACATACTCGAAGATGCTCAGGTCTTCATGTTCCATTCGTTCCTTGATGCCATGCGAGAAAGGTGTCAATACCACCAGCGGAAGATGCGGATACTCCTTTTTAATATCGCGGGCAATGTCGAAGGTATCGCTATTGTCAGAGCCCGGCATACAGATAACCAGGTCGAACATGGTGTTGCGCAACTGTTCCCAGGTTTCTTCTGCCGTAGAGACCTGCGTGAAACGAGGAGGATAGCGCAAACTCAGGTTCATATATTCATTGAAAATCTTTTCGTCAATGCGGCCGTCATCTTCCAGCATGAACGCATCGTAGGGATTGGCCACCAACAATACGTTGAATATACGCTTTGTCATCAGATTGGCAAACTGCGTATCCTTGAAATACAGCTGACGGAGTTTAATTCTTAGTTTGGTGAGCATGGTATCTTCTTTTAAAGCTTATATTACAGAAACAAAATTCGGAATTTCACACGATTTTTGCAAATCTTTCTTGAGAGTTGGTAAAAAACTAACAAAATTCAACCTAGAGTTCAAATTTTCGGGTAAAACTCTTTGGCAATACAGGTAATTTTCTATCTTTGCATATACAAAATATTTCATTTTGTCAGACCTTAAATTATTTGATTATGGACATTAACAAAATCATGTCATCACTGGAAACCAAGCATCCAGGTGAATCTGAGTACCTTCAGGCAGTCAGGGAAGTATTGCTTTCTATCGAAGATATTTACAATCAACACCCCGAATTTGAAAAGGCAAAAATCATTGAACGACTGGTAGAACCGGATCGTATCTTCACATTCCGTGTGACATGGGTAGACGACAAAGGTGAAGTGCAGACAAACTTAGGCTACCGCGTACAGTTTAACAATGCCATTGGCCCGTACAAGGGAGGTATCCGTTTCCACGCTTCCGTGAACTTGTCTATCTTGAAATTCCTAGGATTTGAACAGACATTTAAGAATGCCTTGACTACCCTGCCGATGGGTGGCGGTAAAGGTGGTTCTGATTTCTCTCCACGTGGCAAGAGTAATGCAGAAATCATGCGCTTCTGCCAGGCATTCATGCTGGAATTGTGGCGTCATTTAGGACCGGATATGGATGTTCCGGCTGGTGATATTGGTGTAGGCGGACGTGAAGTAGGTTACATGTTCGGCATGTACAAAAAACTGACCCGCGAATTTACAGGTACGTTTACCGGCAAGGGACTGGAATTCGGAGGTTCACTGATTCGTCCGGAAGCTACGGGCTTCGGCGGCTTGTATTTCGTAAAACACATGCTCGATGAAAAGGGTATCGAAATAAAAGGAAAGACGGTAGCCATCTCTGGATTCGGTAATGTGGCATGGGGAGCTGCTACCAAAGCTACTCAATTGGGAGCGAAGGTAGTTACCATCTCCGGACCGGACGGTTATATTTATGACCCGGAAGGTATCAGCGGAGAAAAGATTGACTATATGCTCGAACTGCGTGCATCGGGTAACGACATCGTGGCTCCATACGCTGAAAAATTCCCTGGAGCTACTTTCGTACCGGGACGTCGTCCGTGGGAAGTAAAAGTAGACATCGCACTGCCATGTGCTACTCAGAACGAATTAAACGGCGAGGATGCACAGAACCTAATCAAGAACCAAGTGCTCTGCGTAGGAGAAATTTCCAACATGGGATGTACACCGGAAGCTATTGACGCATTCATCGAACATAAGATGATGTATGCTCCAGGAAAGGCTGTCAATGCAGGTGGTGTAGCTACTTCCGGTCTTGAGATGAGTCAGAACGCCATGCATTTGAGCTGGACTGCTCAGGAAGTAGACGAAAAACTTCATCTGATTATGCACAACATCCATGAACAATGCGTGAAATACGGTAAGGAAAGCGATGGATACATCAATTATGTGAAGGGTGCAAACATTGCCGGATTTATGAAAGTGGCTCACGCCATGATGGCTCAAGGAATAGTCTGAATATTAAGGATAATTAAAATTTAAAGCAAACATGAACAAAAGATAATTTTTATTCATATCTTTGAATGCTTTAATTTTTAGCACAAAATCTCGTTTAGTTGTATTTGTATTTTGTATTGTAGCTTGCGCTATCCGCCTGTGAAGGTCTGATAGCGCATTTTTTGTATACAAACAAAACCATAGAGAAATAAAAAAAGCCCTGCAAAACTGCAGGACTTTCAATTCTTAAGCGGGTGACTAGTGGGACTCGAACCCACGACATTCAGAACCACAA
>UMJI01004593.1_pt1 | contig 25428 bp, 32 predicted proteins | sample 1965991 | NCBI WGS metagenome assembly UMJI01 (sample SAMEA4836140, study PRJEB28245) | human gut metagenome | biome: gut microbiome; material: fecal sample | place: Denmark | collected 2008
CGAACCCCTGGTCTAACCAGGGGTTTTCTATATACAAAAAGGCAGACCTCTGACAGGTCTGCCCTTGTCACGACGCGTGCGCCATTGCACTTATATCGCATATTCATATGTACTATACTGAATCTGTATGGATATCATACCGCAAGCTCGCACGGTTGTCAAGTTGTAAACATCATGCAAAAGAATAATCCTCATCACAGAAGAGAACCTTGTAACAGAAAAGCCACTGCATCGCGAAAATGCAGTGGCTCTTATCCATGACAGCAGCTGTGGCGTCATGATCCAATCATCAGAACAGGCCTGTGATCTTGCCGTTGACGTCGATGTCCATGTTCTCGGCAGCCGGATGCTTCGGCAGGCCCGGCATCGTCAGGATGTTGCCTGTCAGGGCGACGATGAAGCCGGCGCCGGCGCTCACGCGCAGCTCCTTGACCGTGATGCGGAAGCCAGTCGGACGGCCGATCTTCGTCGCATCGTCCGAGAGCGAGTACTGCGTCTTGGCCATGCAGACCGGCATCTTGTCGAAGCCGAGCTCCTCGATCTCCTTGAGCTGTTTCTTGGCAGCCGGCGTGAAGTCGACGCCATCGCCGCCGTAGATCTCCTTCGTGATCTTCTCGATCTTTTCAGGGATGCTCTCATTGACATCGTAGATGAAGTGGAAGTCGTTCGGTTTCTCTGTCGCCGCGATGACCTTGTCGGCAAGCTCCAGGCCGCCTTCGCCGCCCTTAGCCCAGACCTCCGACAGCGCGACTTCGGCACCGAGTTCATTGCACTTCTTCTCGACGAAGTCGAGCTCTTCCTTCGTGTCCGTCGGGAAGGCATTGATGGCGACGACAGCCGGCAGGCCGAACTTCTGGATGTTCTCGATGTGCTTCGTGAGGTTGGCAATGCCCTTCTCGAGCGCTGCCATGTCGACCTTGCCGAGTTCCTTCTTGTCGAGGCCGCCGTGCATCTTGAGCGCGCGGACCGTCGCGACGATGACGACGGCATCCGGTTTCAGGCCGGCAAAGCGGCACTTGATGTCGAGGAATTTCTCGGCACCGAGGTCCGCGCCGAAGCCTGCCTCCGTGACGACGTAATCGGCGAACTTCAGCGCGAACTTCGTCGCCATGACGCTGTTGCAGCCATGGGCGATATTCGCGAACGGGCCGCCGTGGATGAAGGCCGGTGTGCCTTCGAGTGTCTGCACGAGGTTCGGCTTGATGGCATCCTTGAAGAGCAGCGTCAGAGCGCCTGTCACATTGAGCTCTTTGGCGCGGATGGCACGGCCCTCGCGGCTGTAGCCGATGACGATCTCGCCGAGGCGCTGCTTCATGTCCTCGAGGTCCTTCGCGAGGCAGAGGATGGCCATCATCTCCGAGGCGACCGTGATGTCGAAGCCCGTCTCGCGCGGCGTGCCGTGGGCCTTGCCGCCGAGGCCGATGACGACGTGGCGCAGCGCGCGGTCATTGAGATCGAGCACGCGCTTCCAGGTGATGCGGCGCACATCGATGTCGAGCGCATTGCCCTGCTGGATGTGGTTGTCGATGACAGCGGCGAGCAGGTTGTGGGCCGTCGTGATGGCGTGGAAATCGCCCGTGAAGTGCAGATTGATGTCCTCCATCGGCACGACCTGCGCGTAGCCGCCGCCGGCAGCGCCGCCTTTGAGTCCGAAGCACGGGCCGAGCGACGGCTCACGCAGTGCGACGGCGACCTTCCGTCCCTGGCGGTGGAAGGCGTCCGCAAGGCCGACACTCGTCGTCGTCTTGCCCTCGCCTGCCGGCGTCGGGTTGATGGCCGTCACGAGGATGAGCTTGCCGTTCGGCTGCTCCTTGACGCGCTCCCAGGCAGAGAGCGCGACTTTTGCCTTGTACTTGCCGTAAAGTTCCAGTTCATCATCGGAAATGCCAAGCTTTTCCGCGATCTCCTGGATGGGGCGCATCTCGGCTTCCTGTGCAATCTCAACATCGGTTTTCATTTCTGTACCTCCTGCATTCTCTGAGAAACACTTTCTTTATTCATGTTATGCCTGAAGCTGCATCTCTGCGGCGCGGACAACATTTTCCATGAGCATGGCGACGGTCAAGAGTCCGACGCCGCCCGGCACCGGCGTGATGGCGCCGGCGACTTCCTTGACGGATTCGAAGTCGACGTCGCCGACGAGCTTCTTCGGCGCGATGCGGTTGATGCCGACATCGATGACTGTCGCGCCCGGCTTGACCATGTCAGCCGTGACGAACTTCGGACGGCCGACGGCTGCGACGAGAATGTCGGCCTCGCGCGTGATGGCCGGCAGATCCTTCGTGTGACTGTGGCAGATCGTGACAGTCGCATTCTTGCCGAGCAAGAGATGGAGCATCGGCTTGCCGACGATGTTGCTGCGGCCGATGATGACGGCGCGCTGACCGTCGATGGGGATGCCCGCAAGCTCGAGCATGCGCAGGCAGCCGAACGGCGTGCAGGGCACGAGTCCCGGCTCTCCCGTCACGAGGCGGCCAACGTTGACGGGATGGAAGCCGTCGACGTCCTTCTCTGGGCGGATGCGCTCGAGGATCTCCGACTCGTGCGCGGCAATCTGCTCGGGCAGCGGCAGCTGCACGAGGATGCCATGGATCTTCACGTCGGCGTTGAGCGCATCGATCTTCGCGATGAGCTCGTCTTTTGTCGTCGTCTCGGGCATCTCAATGACTTCGGAGTAGATGCCGAGCGCCTCGCACGACTTGTGCTTGTTGCGCACGTAGACCTGCGAGGCAGGATTCGAGCCGACGATGATGACGGCAAGGCCCGGCTGCACGCCGTACTTCTCCTGTAGAGCGGCTGCCTTCTTCTGCGCGTCCTCGCGGAACGCCTGGGCAAAGACCTTGCCCTCCAAAATACGAGCTGTCATAGAATCACCTTTCCTATCTCTCTATCTCTGAAAAAACAACGTCAAGACTATCGGTCAGATATAGAAACTCAGCCAGGTACAGGCAAAGATGGCCACCGAGACGATGCCATTGCGCATGAAGTACCGCTGCGTCACGCGGGAAAAATCAGTTGGGCTCACGATGCGATGCTGGTAACAGAGCGTCGCAGCGGCGATGAATACACCAACGAAGTAGAGCGCCGAGAGGTGCATCATGAAGCCGACCGCCGCGAAGCAGGCGATGCAGATGATATGCGCGGCGACGGCGATGCGGAAGGCCCCGGCTGCGCCGTAGCTGACCGCTAGCGAGTGGAGCCCCTGGCTGCGGTCGAATTCCTCATCCTGCGCGCCGTACATCGCATCAAACGCCCCGATCCAGAGCGCGACGGCCAGACAGAGCACGATGAGCGGCGCCGTGATGGTGCCGCTGACGCCGACCCAGCCGCCCGCCGGCGCCATGGCGATGGCGAGGCCAAGGAACATGTGGACCCAGCCCGTCACGCGCTTCATGAACGGGTAGATGATGAACGGGATGGCCGCCACGGGCAGCAGGTAGATGCAGATCGGCTGCAGCTGCAGGACTGAGAGCACCATGAGCACAAGGCAGATAACGATGAAGACGAGCGCCTCGCGCTTCGAGATGCGTCCTGCAACCATCGCGCGGTAGGCCATGCGCGGCTGCTGCTTGTCGTACTTGAGGTCGGCGAGGTTGTCGATGGCCATCGCCGCAGCGCGGCCCGTCGTGATGGCCATCGCGATCCAGAAGAGGTCGATGAGGCGCGGATGGCCGCCCGCAGCGAGCACCGCCCCCATGAAGGCAAACGGCAGGTCGAAGATTGTGTGGTGCAGGGCGACGTTGTTGATGTGTGCTTTGATAGAGATCACTCGAGTCCAAGCTCCTTCCACTTCGCATCGACCTTCGCCTTGATCTCATCCGACATCGCGATCTCATCCGGCCACTCGCGGCTGTGCCCCTCTTCCGGCCAGGTCTTCGTCGCATCGATGCCGAGCTTCGCGCCCCACTTCGCCATCGGCGAGGAATGGTCGAGCACATCGAGAGGGCCCTCGACGATCTCGAGGTCGTGCTTCGCGTCGATATTGTTGAAGACGCGCCAAGCCACCTCGCTGATGTCCTGGACGTCGACATGCGCGTCGACGACGATGATCATCTTGACGTTCATCATCTGGCCCATGCCCCAGAGCGCATGCATGACCTTGCGGGCCTGCATCGGGTACGACTTCTTGATGGAGACGATGCAGCAGTCGTGGAAGACGCCCTCGAGCGGCATGTTGATGTCGATGATCTCCGGCTGCATCTGCTGCAGGAGCGGCAGGAAGATGCGCTCCGTCGCCTTGGCGAGGAAGCAGTCCTCCATCGGCGGCTTGCCGACGACGGTTGCCGAGTAGATGGCATCCTTGCGGTGCGTGATGGCCGTGACGTGGAAGACCGGGTAGTCGTCGGCGAGGGAGTAGTAGCCCGTGTGGTCGCCGAACGGCCCCTCGCGGCGCATCTCGTCCGTGCGCACATAACCCTCGAGGATGATCTCAGCCGTGGCCGGCACCTCGATGTCGACCGTCTTGCACTTGACCATCTCGACCGACTTGTGGCGCAGGAAGCCCGCGAAGACCATCTCGTCGATGTCGCGCGGCAGCGGTGCCGTCGCCGCGTACGTCACGACAGGGTCCGTGCCGATGGCGACAGCCGCCTCGATGCGCGCGCCGCCCTGCGCCTTCATGTCGCGGAAGTTCTCCGCGCCGTTCTTATGGATGTGCCAGTGCATGCCCGTCGTCTTGCTGTCGTACTTCTGTAAGCGATACATGCCGACGTTGCGCTTGCCCGTCTTCGGATTCTTGGTGAAGACGAGCGGCAAGGTGACGAACGGGCCGCCGTCATCCGGCCAGCACTTGAGGATGGGGATCTCGTCGAGATCCGGGTTCTCCGTCTCGACGACTTCCTGGCACGGCGCATGCTTGACGTACTTCGGGAAGTTGATGGCCCGCTTGATCATCGGGATCATCGTGACGACGCTCATCTTGTTCTGCAATGAGACGTACGGCAGCTTCATCATCTCGCGGAGCTCATCCGCGACATCGTCGAGCTTCTCGACGCCGAGGGCCATGGCCATGCGCTCGTAGCTGCCGAAGGCGTTCATGAGCACCGGCATCTTCGAGCCCTTGACGTTCTCGAAGAGCAGGGCAACATTCTTCTCGCCCTTCATCTTGGACACGCGGTCCGTGATCTCCGTGATCTCGAGATCCGGGTCCACCTCTGCCTTGATGCGCTTCAAGAGGCCCTTGCTCTCGAGGGCCTCGATGAATTCGCGCAGATCTCTGTAAGCCAAAAAAATCTCTCCTTCTCTATCGTATCAATCTAAGCAGACTGAGTTGACTCTGCTGACTCCGCCTCCATATTCACCGGCGCAGGATGAAGCGCACGATGAAGTAACCGACCTCGTAGAGGACAATCATCGGCAGCGCGATCATCGACTGCGTGAAGACATCCGGCGTCGGCGTGATGATGGCGCCGGCGACGAAGGACAGGAAGATGACGATGCGCTGATACTTCTTGAGCATAGCCGAAGTCAGTATGCCCATCTTGCCGAGAATCGTTATGACAAGCGGCAGCTCGAACACGAAGCCGAACGGCAGGACAAACGTGATGACGAAATCAAAATACTTGTTGACGGAAAAGAGCGCCTCGAGCTCCGCATTGCCGAAGCCCATGAAGAAGCGGATGCCCGCCGGCAAGACCAGGAAGAACGAGAAGGCCAGTCCCGAGAAGAACAGGACGACCGACGTCGGCACGACGATGCCGAGCACCATGCGCTCCTTGGCCGTCAGAGCCGGCAGGAAGAACCGCCATACCTGGTAAAAGACGATGGGTAGTGCCATGAGAAAGCCGGCGACGACAGCCACCTTGAGGTACGTGAAGAACGCCTCAGACGGCTGCATGTAGTAGAGCTTGCCCGCAGGCAGCGTCAGATAATGCATGATCTCCTCGATGAAGTAATATCCAACGCAGCTGCCCAGGCCGACAGCGATGAGGCATTTGATGAGCCGGCTGCGCAGTTCCGTCAGATGTGCGATGAGCGACATCGTACCGTCATCGTCCGACTGCACTTCCTGCACCGTCTCTGCCGCTTCGCTCGTCTGCTGCGGCGCTTCTATTTCTTCATATTGTCTTTCTTCTGCCATTTCTGCCATGGGTACCTCTTATCCTGCTCACTTCTGCTCATCTTTCTTGACAGGCGTCTCTTTCGTCTCCGCCGTCACATTGATCATCTTGTCGTCTTTCTTCCCATCCTCGTCATTGCTGGCCGACTTGAACTCGCGGATGCTCTTGCCGAGCGCCTTGCCGACATCCGGCAGTTTTCCCGGGCCAAAGATGACAAGGCCGATGATCAAGATGAGTACGAGTTCCGGTACACCTAATCCAAACATGATATTTCCTCCCCAAATACGAACGACTGATGAGCCTGCACACGGCTCCACACTATGCTTCTATTATACATGCTGCCCGAGCAGCTGGCCAGTCTGTTTCCCAATAGACATTATAGGCTTGGCTTATGCTTCCATAACCTCGAAATAAAAACGGGCGCAAAAAGTTGCGCCCTGCTTCAGACTGATTGTTTCTCGTTGCCCGCGGCTTTCTTCTTCGCCTGCGTCTCAGCGATCTGCTGGCGCACGCTCTCCTGCGTCGGAGCCTCGTAGGCAGGCGCCTTCGGTGCGGCCTGCTGCGGCGCTTCTGCCTGCGCCTTCGCTGCTTCTGCAGCAGGCGCCTGTGCTGCGCTCTGCTGTGCCTGTGCCTGCGGTGTGGGCTGCGGCTGTGGCTTTGGCTGAGCCTGCGGCGGGGGTTCCGGTGCGTTCATCGCCTGCGTCAGCGCATTCGATGCCTTGCGGAATTCACGGATTCCCTTGCCGAGCGTACGCCCCATCTCCGGCAGCTTGCCGGGGCCAAAGACGATGAGCCCGATGATCAGGATGAGCACGAGCTCCGGTACACCAATTCCAAACATATTGTCCCTCCATTTACCGTTTCACGATAGCACGATATCCATGCGGTCAAAAATCGCGGTCGCCGATAAAGTCGGCTACCATCTCATACGCTTCGCGGATGGCGTCGGGCAGTCCTTCCGGCAATGCTGCCTTGGCGCGCGCGAGGTACTCGTCCGCCTTCGCCTTGGCGAAGTCCACGCCGTCCGTCGCCTTGACTATCTCTAATGCGCGCTCGACCATCTCGTCCGTCATCTCCATGTCCGTGACGATGCGCTCGAGTTTCTCGGCATCGGGGCTCGTCTCAAGTGCCCGGATGACGGGCAGGGTCACGATCCCCTGGCGGATGTCATTGCCGGCCGGCTTGCCGATTGTCTCAGCCGTCTGCTCGATGTCGAGGAGGTCATCCGTGATCTGGAAGGCCATGCCGATGCAGTGGCCATACTCCGCGAGCTTCTTCATCTCCTCGCGGTCCATGCCGCCGACCATGGCGCCGAGCTCACAGCAGATCTCGAGGAAATCGGCCGTCTTCTTCTGGATGCGCTCGTAGTAGTCGGCCATGCCGCGCGAAGCCTGGTAGACAGCGTGATCCTGGATGATCTCGCCGACACTGAGGTTGCAGACGAGATCGGCCAGGCGCTTCGAGACGTACGGATCATAGCCCTCCTCTGCAATCAGTGTGAAAGCTCTCGCGAAGATGTAGTCGCCCGAGAGGATGGCCACCTGGTTGTTCCAGCGCGCATTGGCCGTCGCCGCACCGCGGCGCGTATCCGCCTCATCGATGACATCGTCATGGACCAGCGATGCCGTGTGGATGAGCTCAAGCGCCTCTGCCAGCGGCAGGACATGCGGCAGGTCAAAGGCTCTGCCGCCGCGAGCCGACAGCAGGCAGAGCGCCGGACGGATGCGCTTCCCGCCCGACGTCACGATGTGCATGCCGACTTCCGTTACCAGGTCATTCGTGGAAGTCACGGCCTCCTGCAGGCCCTGCTCCAGTACTTCAAGATCGCCCTTTATGACATCAAACATCTGGTTTGACAAATTCATCACCTACAAAATCTTACTCTTATTTATGACGCATAACACATTCTATAATTATAACCCCGCCAGAAACAGCCGTCAATCACAGTTATCACACGTTCAAAGTGTTCTGAACAGGGCATTTTGAAGGTCTTTTTCCATTTTTTGTTACCATTCTGTTACCGCTGGTCCTGTTCATCGTGTTACCGCTGTTACCACGCAGAAGCCCTGTTGTATCGCCCTCCAGCACCAACAACCACAGATATGAAAACAGGCCGCTGACTTCTACCAGTCCGCCGGGCTCCAATTGCCCATGGAGGGTAGAAGGTTCAACGACCTCACTATGCTCATTATACCACAGCCGCCCGCGCAAGGCCAGACTGTTTCCGCACTGCCGCGTTCCATGCGTCGCACAGCATTTCCAGCTGCTCGATCTCGTAACGCCTGCAAGTGGACTCACAGCGATGAACGCGCCGCGCAATCTCAGGCCAGCGTAGGCCGTAGAAGTAACGCAAGCGAAGAACATTGCACCAGTCCCAGACATACAAGCCATCCAAGAAAGCAAGCTCCCGTTTCATTCTCAGTACTTCCTGCATCAGGCGGGCGGCCTTGCGCCGATTCTTCTCGGCCAGCGTGACAGCCTGCTCCACCTTTGACGAGCCAGTACCGCCACGCGCTCCCGACATGTGCCAGCCGGAATAATGTGGCTGCACATCGCCAACAAGCTCCTGAACCTCCTGCGTCAGGCTGGCAATCCTAGCAGCGTACTGCCCAGCCGCCCGCAAGTAGTCCCGCATAGAATCCAACGTCATGATCTTCTGCATCGCCGCGCTCCTTTCTCGCCAAGAACACCTGCTTTCATTGTCCGCCCCTGCCTGTCACTTGTCAACGAGAACCTGCAACCAGCCTGCCCTCGTCTCTCCTGCCTGCTTTTTGGGCGTGAGAAAAATCACCTTTAGGGACTCGGAAAACTCGCCATATCCTGCCGCCCGCCTTGCCTGACAGGTAGCCTCGTTTCAGGGCACCCTTAACCTAGCTGCTAGGTGTACTGCATTTCACCGTATACCTAGGGACTCGCCGATATGCCGACCCCATCCCGCCGCCCACCATTTGCGTTTATTTCCGTCTGGCCTGTTCTCCGTGCCTGCTTCCTGCTCGTCGAATCCTCTGCCCATATAACTACATAGGCCAGCGCACGGACGGCCCTAGAATCGCATCCTAGGCTGTCTGAGAGGGAAACGTTACCCCATCCCCTTGTGCATGTGGGCGGTACTTAGGTGATGACAAAATTTGTCAGACCCTCAACCCCCATCCCTCGCGCGTGTGGACGGTGCCTACCGTTTTGGTACTTTAGGATGTCAGCTACACCCTCACCCTCGCACGTATGGGCGGGCCTTATTTGCAATTCGATATTTTCTAACCGCAAATTCCTGCACCCTCGCGCGTATGGGCGGCACCCACATACTCGTTTCAGGTATCCGGTTCCAACTCCTGCACCCTCGCGCGTATGGGCGGCACCCCAACGAAGTAACCTAAAGTAACCTCGTTCGCCAGCGGAGAAAGATGCGCTCGATCAGCAGCACCGCCAGCAGGCAAGTCGATATTTTCGACCAGCCCTGCCAATACCGTCATTTCAACTGACGGTATACTGTGTTTCGCCGTATGCCTAGGAAGTCTGAGAGGGCAACATGCTTCATCCCTTGCGTCGTACCATGTCAGCATATGCCAGCCCTGCTCCATCACACGCGCGGCCTGTATCTGCTTGAAGCAGATTCCCAAAATGGGAATGTGCTGCTCCATCACACACGCAGGATATGACCCGCCCAACAAGGTCGATATTTTCGACTTTGTTCTTGCCATCTCACACACGCAGGAGATGACCCGCCAAGCCAGCACCGCCAGCAGGCGAACGTCAGTATATGCCAGCCGACTCTTTTCTCGTGTATGAAAAGTCAGGAAATCATCATGATCAGCAGAAATCTTGACCTTTCGACTAAAGCCATTTTGAAAAGCAGGCATGGACGCCCATAGACACGACTGTAAAGTCCTTTTCCGCTGTCTCTGTCTGCCGCTCTCTCAACCCTGTCCATTGTTGCATCATAGTGTAAACTAAGTGCAACATCATTGCACAATAGTGTACTATGGTGAATACGGTTATCGAGTCGTGTGCGCTCATGCATACGGATTTCTTGGTTCGAATTACGTTCGATAGGCATCAATTATCGGAACTAATACGATTTCTCGACATATGTCTTTTGTGAGAGGAACAGGGCAAAGTCTGGCCCACGCCTGCCGCCCGTTCTCATGCTGTTTTCCGGTGTGAGGAAATTCACCCATCGCGGATCACGTGCCTGCCTACCGGAAATGGGTTCAGTCATCCCTGCCGTTCTCATCCGTCCGTCCTAGGCGTGTGACCTGCTTCCTGCCCGTCGAATCCTCTGCCCTATACACTGCACAAACAGCCCTTGTAGCGCGTCCTAGGCCGTCTGAGAGGATAATCCTGCCACCTACTGCCTGCTGCCTTTCAGGCCTCGCTTAACTCGCGCCGTGCACAGGCATAAGAAAAGCGGGCCGTCTTTGCAACCCGCTCGTCTTAGGATTTCTTAGGCTAGCATTTCCTAGCAGCCTGATCTGTACCGTCCGCGCTCGTCTCCTGCTGCTTCCACTCAGGAACGACAGGCCCTTGCAATGGCTCCGTTGCTGGAACGAACCGCCAGCCGTTTGCGTCCATGTCCTTGCCGCGCCGCTTCTTCCGCCGTGCCTGACGCGCTTCTTCCAGCCGCGCCCGCTCGTCCAGCAGCCAATCCTCTGCATCCTGCCGCGAATAGAAGCCACGGTAACGAGCAGCTATCCCGTAAGATTGCACGCTTGCCGCACACGTCGCCCACGAGTCGAAAATGCCGACAACCTTGCCACGGCTCACCGCATAGCAAACGAAGGGTTTCTTCATCGTCATCACTCCTTCCAGCCCTCGATTTTGCGCAACCACTTCGGGCGGCGCGGCTTTGCTTTCAGGCCCAGCACCTCGCCATCTGCAACAAGATAGACGCGCCCCTGCTTGTCGCGTGCTTCGGTTACATGCTTCGGGAGAAAGCACGGCTCCCCCGTCTGCTGCTCAACGAAAGACTCTATCAAGGATTGCTTGCCCTCGCGCTCCCGCATCTCGTCCATGACATGCATACCAGCAAGACAGCACAATCGAATATCCCAATTCGTCATCTTCATCAAGAGGTCCAGCACCTCGCGCGTCCCCTTGAACCGCTTCCAGCCGCCCGCCGCTTCGACTGCCTGCCGTGCCGTGTAGTAATCCTGCCATTCGTATTTTGCGCCGTCGTACCACTTCTCAGGCGGGAACAGCTGTGCAATCTTCTCAGCCGATAGCAGCGACCCCAGCAGCAGCATAGAATGGAATACGTTCCCCAAGTCTTTCAGGCCCGTGTTCGTCTCGTCGTCCAGCTCCTTGTCCTCTAGGTAGGCAAAGTACCGCACAAGACCGACGAAGGCAGGAACAACGTCCTTCTCGTCTGCCCACTCGATCGTGCCGCCCGCTACAATTCGCTCCATGTGTTTGATGCTTTGTGTCAGATACCTGCACGCCTTCCGCGCTCTCAGCAGTTCCTCGGCCTTCTGCCGTTCGTCCCGTCTGCCAGCAATCAGTTTCATCTTCATGTTCGTCACTCCTCATGATCATCAAAAGCAGAGCAAGCAGGCGTGAAGTCCAGCTTCACGGAACCCGTTCTGCCGTCTCGTACTTTCGCAATGTCCAGCGTTGCCGTGTTCTCATATGCAAGCGTGCCGTCCTCGGCTAGGTGAGAATCACGATGAATCAGCATGACAATATTCGCATCCTGCTCAATGGAACCAGAGTCACGAAGATCAGAAAGGCGCGGCATACGGCCTTCCTTGTCGTTCGCTCGGTTCAGCTGAGAGAGCGCAAGGACAGGAACCTTTAACGACCCCGCCATGTTTTTCAGCGTGCGCGTGATGAAGGACACCTCTTGCGTGCGGTTCTCTCGTTTCTGGCTCCCTGCGCTCATCAGGCCGATATAGTCGATGATAACAAGGTCAAGGCCGCCCGCCGCCTTAATCCGCTGTGCCGTGCGCCAAATATCAAGCGGTGTCTGATTCGTTATCTCACTGACGTACAGTCTCAAACGTGCCAGCTGCTCGTATCCCTGAATGTACATGCCACGTTCTTCCTCGGTCATAGCCCGCAAATCAGGCGACTTGAACTTTTCATTGTCCACGCCAGACAGGTTCGAGACGATTCGACGCGCCGTCTCAACAGCATCCATCTCCAGCGTGAACCAGAGGATACGCTTGCCCGCTCTCGCTGCATTGATCGCAATAGTGCACGCCAGCGCGGATTTACCATGTGAAGGCCGTCCTGCAAGAATAACGAGATTGCCCGCTTCCATACAGCCGATATGGGAATCAATGCTGAGAAGGCCAGTCTTTACGCCAGACTTCTCGCCCCTTGCTCGTCGGTCAATATCGTCCTGCAACGCAAAGACCAACGCCTGTGCATCATACACGCTCTTGTGCTCTCCGAACTGCTCCGCTTCTTCCATCAGGGCATCCTGCAATTCGTTCTCCATCGCTGCAATGTCTTTCTTCATGTCGTTTGCGCCTTCCATTACCTGACGCGCTATCTCGGCGATTCGCCGCCGTCTGCTGTACGCCCTGACCGTCTCGCAATATCCATCCACGCCCGCCGTCGTCGCTTCGACGTTGCCAAGATGTGTGATGAAGGGGATACCACCCACGGCATCCAGCTTGCCTACTTTGCGCAACCTCTCGGCAAGGTTCACAATGTCAATGCTGGCTCCTTCCAAGGCCATATGCTGCATGATCTCAAAAGTATCTCTATGCGCTGGCCTGTAGAAGTCCTCTGGCCTGATCAGGCTACTCACATGGGCAACGATACTCGGCTTGATAAGAATGGCCCCAAGTATTCCCTGCTCCGCTTCAATGCTGCATAACTCCGTGTCCTTCATGCGCTTGTCGCTCCTTTCTGCATTTCAGCCAATCTCTTCTGCCGATACCTAGCTGTAGCATCATCAATCTGTTTCCGCTGTTCTGCGTCCCTGCGTTCCATGTCAGCCTGAGTAAGATGGACAGGCCCCTGCGCGGGCGGCTGGCTCCTTCGTTCTTTCTGCTCCCGTCTGTCCCATGTCAACGCCTTCTGCTTCCAGTTCTTTACAGGCTTGCCGCCGCTGTCATGCCATTCGCCTGCTGTGTAGAAGTCAAAGAAACGTCTGGCATCTATCGCCAATCCCTTTTCCTCGACGTACTGCTCCACCTCATCCAGAGAAGGCGGGACAAACTTCTTCCTCTTAGCCTTACCCTTTTGAGAAGGTGTGCTATTGCGCAAATCTGCATTTGCGCCGTTACTACTCTTATCGTTACTCTTATTATTATTACTATGGTCGCAAATTTGACATGCCCCCATATTCAGATTTGATATGGGGGGCGTATCATCCATGCTACCCCCCATGTCATCCATGCTACCCCCCATATCAAAATTGATGTGCCCTTCATCATCCATTCGCACACCAACCAGAGGGATAATCTTCCGGCGCGTGTTCCCATTATCATCAACGTATATTTCTACTTTGGCATAGCCTTTTTCTTTCAAGCTACTTACGATACGCTGTATTGTGCTGATAGACTTACCAAACATCTTTCCTAGGCGGCTGTTCGTCATAAAGCAATAGCCTTGACTATAAGACAGGCTAACGATTATGACGTAATACCTAAACTCATCCCCTGTCAATGTCCTGTCCATCAGGAGAGCAACGGGCAAATTCCTGATATAGTGCGGTTTTTCTTTATCCTTGTCCTTTTCTTGTGCCATACTTGTCACCACCTTTCACTTTTCATACAAAGAGAGCCGCACACATCTCCGGCTCTCCACAGTGTTTCATTCAGTTGTCGCGTCCTGCCGCCGCTTCACGGAAGTAACGACCAGCTGCTGGCCCGTCGCTTCGCCATACAGGCGGCACAATGTTTTAGCCACCAGCATCACAATTTTCTGGGCGGCTTCCTCGTTTTGTGGTAAAATGGATTTGGACGAAGTGTCGGTCAAAACAACTTGTCCTTTCGCCGTTGCAGGTGCTGGAACACCTACAGCGGCTTTTTCTTTTGCAATCATCATCCATCGTCCTCCGCTGCAATCTCAAGCAGGCCGCCGTCATCGGGCCACGTTCTGAGAATCAAACGGCTGCTCATCAGCAACGACACGGTGGCGATCACGTTGCCGCCCGCGTCTAGCAGGGACAACCCCAATGCATAGCCCACGCGGATATGACGCACACCACGTATTGCCATCCCCGACCACGACACTGCCGACACGCCAGAAAGGGCCTGATTAAGAACGGCTTCAATGTGTCGCCGCTCGTCCTCGCGTTCCTCGGCATGATGTTTCGCCACCGACTCCCAGAATACTGAGAGGTCAACAATCTGTTTTTTCATAGTCATTCATCCTTTCTGCATCAACGGTAGCCAATCGTTTCAAAAAACGCCTGACGATTACAACGCCCGCGCATCGTGTAGAAGCCCTGCTTCTTCAATCGCTCGTTCGTCATGTGGATAGCCCTACTAGCGGCAGGACGTGAACAGCACATGATTTTCATGGCTTCTTTCGTTGTGACAAATCGAACAGTCTCGGTGTCGATTCGCTCGTTCAGTTCTGGTTTCATTCGTTCGTCAATCCTTTCTCATTTTCGCCCGTAGCTTGCTGATCAATGCACGCCCGCCGCCACGCTCGAAGAAAACATGGAGCTCGCCATGCCGCCCGCCAGTCTCGGCCTTGCCGACAATCACGAGCACTCGGCCCTGCTGGTTCTCCATGCCCGCCGTGAAGTGGTCGTTGTCTCGGCACGTCTCTTGCACCGCATAGCCAGCCGACTCAAGGGCCGCCATGCGCTCCTGCATGAAGCTAGGAAGTGCCGCCCTTTGTACCTGTTCCATCATGCCCACCTCGCTCTTACTTCAAGCTGATAACAAGCAGCTTCCCGACGCCAACCTGCTCACTGTTGTGAAACTCAAGGTGTAATTCGCTACCTACTGCATCCACAAGCCACAAGGCAAGCTCTCGATCATCTGCGTCTCGGAAAGACAGACCCACCGTACAACGGCCTTCTTCATCCCTCTGATGATACTCATAGGCATCGACGGAAGCATGATCTATGTAGCTCAGGTTGATACTGTTAATTGCAATCGTCGTGTCCTCGTCGATGTACCGATTCATGATCTTTGCGATTGCATCCGCACGCATCATAGCCAGCTCACCGTCGTCCTGTTCTTCCTCTGCCATCGCAATAGACAGGTCACACAGGTCAATCGTGACCTCGTGCTTCACATCTACTTTCGGTTCAATAGTTGCGTTCATATCGTTCATCCTTTCTCTCTGCCGCCCACGGGCGGCTTTTCTTGTGCCGTCACATGTCCATAAGCTCTGACGGACGCACACCCAGAACACGAGCCAGCTTGCCCAACGTTACGGCTGTCGGCCTGCGGTCTTTCTTCAACATGCCCCAGACTGCTGTCCGTGATACACCGGCTTTATCCGCCAATGCGGCCTGTGTCAGGCCCTTCTCAGCCATCAGATCAAGCAGTTTTGCCTTGTCCATACGGTTCACTCCCTTCAATGTTTCATGTGAAACAACAATAGTTTTAATACGCAAACTTTGTTGTCTCACATTCACATTATATCCAACATGTGTTAGAATGTCAACAGGATAACAAAACAGTTGTTGGAAGGAGCTACACCCATTGATTCAATTCACGAAAAAGCTCAAGCAATTACGAGAAGCGCATGGTCTCAGCCGCCAAGAACTTGCCGATATGTCGAACATCTCCAGCGCGGCAATCGGCTACTACGAAACAGGGAAACGAGAACCACAAGCAAGCACGCTCGTTTCCATCGCCACCGCGCTGCATGTCTCCGTAGACGATTTGCTCGGCTATCATGCTGACCTCTATGAACGCGCAGAGTACATGTTGCAGAGTGTCGGCATAACTACAACGCACGATACAGACCACATCAGTCTGCATATTCCTGCTGATGCATATGCACGCTTAGACAAAGGACTGTTCATCGAAAATCTCATACTACACGCAACAGCAGGTCAGAAACAAACCCTCGACGTTGTGATACCAACTGACACTTTTCGCGCTTTCGTAGATAAGGCCAACGAAGAAGCGCATACAAGCGCCGATAAGGCGTTCATTTCTGTACTTCTCATGGGCGTGCAACAGTACCAGCACTACAAGGATATGCTGTTGGCCTACCAAAAGGGCCAGCCGCTCACGCCGTTCCTAGGACATGACCCCTTCCCTACTAGCAAGGAACCAGACAAAGCCGACAGTCCACACGCTGATCAGGCAAACAAAAAAGCCGCCGACTCGAAGGCCAGCGGCAAATAAAAGAAAGACTAAATGCTATTCATTATATCACAATGAAAGGACGAAACGCGACCATGACCGACTCCGACTACAAGGCCCTTGACCGACTCAAGTCCGATATGTCCCGCATCGCCAGCACACTGCCGCCTGACGTGCTCGACAACTACAACCGCGACTTCGACGTGACGTATGCCCACGACTCCACGCAAATCGAAGGCAACACGCTTTCCCTTGTGGAAACAAAAGTGCTGCTCGAGGACGGCATTTCCATTGGCGGCAAGAAGCTCCGCGAGGTGTACGAGGTCACGAACCACGACCGCGCCTTCACCTACGTCCGCCAGCTCATCCGAGAAGGCCGCCCGCTGGACGAAGAGCTCGTGAAGGACATCCATGAAATCCTGATGCAGAACATCCTGCAAGGTGGCATCTACCGTTCCCACGCCGTGCGCATCATTGGCGCATCGCACCGTCCGCCCGAGCCATACGACATGCTCCAGCAAATCAAGTTCTTCTTTGCGGACATGCCCACCAACAGGGAGACGATGCACCCCGTAGAGCTTGCCGCATGGACGCACGCCGAGTTTGTGCGCATCCATCCATTCGCCGACGGCAACGGCAGAACATCCCGCATGATCATGAACTACCAGCTCATGGCGGGCGGCTTCCTGCCTATCTCCATCAAGGCCGAGAATCAGGCTCCCTACTACACGGCCCTTGACCAGTACGCCACGGAACGGAACCTTGTGCCCTTCATGACACAGGTCTACGACCACGAGAAAGCGGCCCTGCTCGACTTCATCGCCAGCTATGGGGAAGGTGATGCACATGTCACACATTGAGAAACGCACCTTGCAGGACGGCAAGACAAGCTGGCTCATCATGTTCCGTTACACCGACTGGCAGGGCAAGAGACGGCAGAAGAAGGCGTCCGGCTTTCCCACCAAGCGGGAAGCACTTGCCTACGAACGGGACTTCATCGAGCGAGAAGCAGGCTCCCCCAGCATGACGTTCGGCAACCTATGGGCGGTCTACAAGAAGGACTTCAAGCACCGCGTCAAAGAATCATCCGTGCACTCTGTTATCCCGAACGTAGAACGGCGCGTGCTGCCATATTTCAAGGACATGCCAATCAACCAGATCACGCCCGCCATCGTCAGGCGGTGGGAAACGGAACTACACGATACAACGGACCTATCCGACAGGTTCATCCAGTATCTCCACGGGCGGCTTTCTTCCGTCCTGTCCTTCGCGTGCAAGTACTACAGCCTGCCCAACAACCCAGCCAAGATAGCAGGCACGACGGTCAAGAGCACGCCCGCACAACAGGCGATACAGTTCTGGACCGTAGAGCAGTTCAAGGCGTTCGACCGTGCGGCAGAAGGGGAAGAACCCTATCGGACACTTTTCCGCCTGCTGTTCTGGTCTGGTCTTCGTGTCGGCGAAGCGTTCGCCCTCACCGTCCAAGACATTGACCTGCAAGCTGGCTCGATCTCCGTGTCCAAGACCTACCACCGCTACGACGCCAAGGACAAGATTACCACGCCAAAGACGGCGCACAGCAACCGCACGGTATCCATACCGCCCCAGCTATGCCAAGCCCTGAGTGAACATATCCAAGCGATACCGAACCCCACGCCACACACGCGCCTGTTCGAGTCACTGCCGTTCAACTACAACCTGACAAGGCACTTCCACAAGATAGCCGAGAAGGCGGGCCTGCCGCTCATCAAGATACATGATCTCAGGCACTCCCATGCGTCCATGCTCATCCAGAAGAACGTGCCGCCCATCGTCATACGTGACCGCCTAGGCCACAAATCCATCCAGACCACACTGGACATTTACAGCCACCTATACCCCGTCAAAGGGCAGGAAGTAGCCGATATTCTCGCTAATATCTGGTAAAAGTGTTACCTTTCTGTTACCTTTCAGTAAAGAAAAAGGCAGAGAATCCTTTATTTACAAGGGACTCTGCCTTTCTTGTTGCAAATTCTATAATTTTACTACAGAATCGCGGATTTGTCATGAAAAAACTCACAAGAAAAGCCTTCCCTGAAAATCTGAGAAGGCTTCTCCTGTACGGCCTGACCGCCTAGCGCCGACGATATGGGGAATGATGGCGGTATGCCTTTGGTCTTCCCAGTATCTCGGCCATGACGACGGCCTGCTGTACCTGATCCGGCGTGAAGCGCGGCAGGATGGCAGCACGGCGCGCGTTTTTCCTTTTGGCAAGGCCGGCCTGCTGTGCATAAGCGGCCTCTTCTTCGGCGCGGATGGCAGCTTCTTCTGCGCGGCGCTGCGCTTCGTACGCTGCGGCGCGCGCCTTGTCGGCCATCTCCTCGCGGTAGGCTTCAAGCATGTCCTGCATCTTCGTGCCGGGCTCACGATAGATACCGCCTTCGTCCGTCATACCCTGCGGCAGCGGGGCCCCCTTGATATCAGGAATCTCGAAGGGTACGTTCTTTTCCCCGCGCTCCGCCTTTCCCCACGGTTCCGGCATGGGAGGCGGCAGCGTGCGGTCCACATCGCGCGGCGGGAACGGCGGCATTCTCTTGGGCGGCTTCTTGCCGAGCTTATCACTGAGAATCGCCATGATGGCGAACAAGATGATGACCCATATGGATGAATCCATCCTGATTCCCCCCTCTCTCAATCCTTCTGGCCGCGCATCTTCACGCGGCTCGCCGCACTCATTTCACCGGCTGCGTCGGACGCATCTTGTCGTCCGCGCCGGCCGTGCTGATGGCATTGCGCATATCGGTGTCCGCCTGCACGTTGTTGAGGTTGTAGTAGTCCATGACGCCGAGGCGGCCTTCGCGCAGTGCCTCTGCCATGGCATGCGGGACATCGGCCTGCGCCTCGACGACCTTTGCCTCCATCTCCTGTGTGTAGGCCTTCATCTCCTGTTCCTTGGCCACGGCCATCGCGCGGCGCTCCTCTGCCTTGGCCTGCGCGATGCGCTTATCGGCCTCGGCCTGATCGGTCTGGAGCTCAGCGCCGATGTTGCGGCCGACGTCGACGTCGGCGATATCGATGGAGAGGATCTCGAAGGCCGTGCCGGCATCGAGTCCCTTGCCGAGCACCGTCTTGCTGATGTCGTCTGGGTTGGCGAGCACGTCGTTATGGCTCTCCGACGAGCCGACTGTCGTGACGATGCCCTCGCCGACACGCGCGATGATGGTCGGTTCGCCGGCACCGCCGACGAGGCGGTCGATGTTGGCTCGCACAGTGACGCGCGCCTTGATTTTGAGCTCGATGCCGTTGCGCGCGACGGCCGAGACGACCGGCGTCTCGATGACCTTCGGGTTGACGCTCATCTGCACGGCTTCCAGCACGTCGCGGCCGGCGAGATCGATGGCAGCCGAGCGCTCGAACGGCAGCGGGATCTGGGCGCGGTGCGCCGCAATCAGCGCATCGACGACCTTGTCGACATTGCCGCCAGCGAGGTAATGCGCCTCGAGCTGATTGACCTGCACATTGAGCCCCGCCTTATTGGCCTTGATGAGCGGCAGGATGATCTTGGCCGGCGGCACGCGGCGCATGCGCATGCCGACGAGCGTGATGATGCTGACGTGGACGTCGGCGGCGAGCGCCGAGATCCAGAGCCCGAGCGGCACAAAGTGCAGGAACACCATGATAGCCGCTACGATGAGCACGAGAATGAACGCGGATGTGATCAGTGTTGCCATAAGAACGCCTCCAGTATTGTATCGATCTTGTTATTTCGCTGCTTCCTTCGGGAGCTTTTCCACGCGGCGCACGACGACGCGGCTGCCCTGGACCGAGATGACCCGGACGAGCTCGCCCTTGGCGATGAAAGCTCCCTCCGAGACGACGTCGACGGGATGGCCCTCGAGAAGCGCCGAGCCAGAGGGGCGCAGTTCCGTCAGGACAGGCCCCTGCTCGCCGACAAGCCCCGCTTCCTCCACCGCGCTGACGTAGCCGCGCTTGGCCGTCGACTGGTCCTTGAGCACGAAACGCTTCCAGAGACGGCTCGAGGGCAGCTGGTTGACGATCAGCGCAAAGACGCCGACAGCGGCCACCAACGCAAAGATCAGCACGGCCACTGCGGCGAGATTACCGCCGAGCGCCATCACGAGGCTGTAGAGCATGGCCGCCACGCCGACGCCGGCCATGAGTCCGACAGTCGGCAGCAGCATCTCGACGACGATGCAGAGGATGCCGCCGAGGAAGAGCCCAATCTGGAAGAGGTCGGCCGCCCCTTTGACGTACTGGCTGCCCCAGAAAACGACGGCCGCGACGAGTCCGAACATGATGCCTGTACCCGTGCCGCCCGTCTTGACCTCGACGAGTATCGCCAGGAACATGATGGCCAGCAGCAGGACCTGCAGGACCGGCATGGTGATGCTATCCATAAAGAATCCTCCCTTCTATGATGAAGATGATGATCGTGGTGATGCAATCGTGTTCTCTTTTTATGATTCGACGCGCCTTGCCAAAAACCTTTTCCATGCGCAGATTGCCTTATTTTCGCATCGAAAAAGGCTGCCACTCATGTGGCAGCCCCTCTCTTCTGCAAATCAGCCCTGCAGCATGCTGCGGACAATCGTGTTGACCATCTTACCGTCGGCGCGTCCCTTGACCTTCGGCATCAGCATGCCCATGACCTTGCCCATGTCCTTTGGCGACGAAGCGCCCGTCTTCTCGACGGCTTCCTTGACAAGAACGCGGATCTCGTCCTCGGAAAGCTGTGCCGGCAGATACGGCATGAGCACGTCGATCTCGGCCTGCGTCTTCGCGACGAGGTCCTCGCGGCCGCCCTTCTTGAACTCCTCGATGGAGTCCTTGCGCATCTTGACTTCCTTGCTGATGACGCCGATGACGTCCTCATCGCTGAGCTCTTTGTGGCCGCCATCGATCTCGGCCTGACGGATGGCACCGCGCACGAAACGGATGACCGACAGGCGGTCCTTATCGTGGCTCTTCATGGCTTCTTTCATATCAGCTGTAAGCTGTTCCTTGATCGACATGATTGATCTTCCTCTCTTCTCATATAAAAAGGCACCCGCGAATCTCTCAACTCGCAGGCGCCTGGCGCAAATGACGGATTAACCTCTGTACTTGCGTTTACGAGCTGCCTCAGACTTCTTCTTGCGGCGAACGCTCGGTTTCTCGTAATGTTCACGTTTTCTCACTTCAGCAAGCGTGCCAGCCTTCTGGGACATACGCTTGAAGCGGCGGAGAGCACTATCGATCGATTCGTTTTTACCAACTTTGATTTCGTTTGCCATCTATTTTCCCCCCCTCCACTTAACATGGGAGTTTGTGTCGTTAGAATTACACCACACCATTATACAGCAGGGCGCAAGTCACTGTCAACACTCTCCAAAAGTTTTAGAGAACTGCGCGCAGCCTCAGCCTGGGGGCCATTGCATGGAGCGGCCGCCAAGGAGGTGGAAATGCAGATGCTTCACGGTCTGACCGCCTTCCTCGCCCGTGTTCGCCACGACGCGGAAGCCCTTCTCGGCAATGCCGAGCTCCTGGGCAAGCTGCGGGATGACATCGACGAGGATGTGCGAGACGAGAGCCTTGTCATCTTCCTCGAGTGCCAGCAGGCTCTCGACGTGCTTCTTCGGGATCACGAGAACGTGCTGCGGTGCCTGCGGCTCCAGGTCACGGAACGCCACGACCGTGTCATCTTCATAGACCAGCTTAGAAGGGATCTCCTTCTGTGCAATCTTGCAAAAGATACAATCTGCCATCTTCATTCACCTCCTTTTGCCACGAATGGCATCAATGGCACGAAACGGGCGCTTAACGCCCATCTATAACAATAATATTCGCCGCCATGAGCGGAAAACCTTCTTCCCGATGGAAAAAAGCAAAAATATTTACCAGCGGCTCAGCGCACACAGTGCGCCCAGACGCCATCGCGCCAGAGCTTGTCGATCTTCACGGTGTAAATCTCGCCGCAATCGACGGTATCGTCGGTGTAGACGCGGATGTAGTTGTCCGTCAGGCCATCCGTGATGCCGTCTTTTTCCGTCTCGAACAGCACGCGCATCTCGCGGCCGATGAAGCTCTTGTGGAATTCCTCTGCCTTGCGGTCGGCGAGCGCCTGCATGCGGTGCACGCGCTCCTTCTTGACGGCTTCCTCCACCTGGTCTTTGCGCGCAGCGGCCGGCGTGCCCGTGCGGCGCGAGTACGGGAAGACGTGCATGCGGGCGAAGTTCATCTTCTCGACGAAGTCGAGCCCCTGCTGGAAGTCCTCTTCCGTCTCACCGGGGAAGCCGACGATGATGTCCGTCGAGATAGCAACGCCCGGCACTTCCTGCTCGACGTGCTTGATGAGGCGTGCGAACTCCGCCGTGTCGTAATGGCGGTTCATGTCCTTGAGCACCTTGTCGGAGCCGGCCTGCAGCGGCAGGTGGAGGTGCGCGCAGAAGCGCTCGTCTGCACGGATCAGAGCGAAGAGCTCCGGCGAGAGCTCGATGGACTCGAGCGAGCCGAGGCGCAGGCGCTTGAGCCCCGGCACGGAGAGCACCTCGCGGCAGGCGTCGGCCAGCGTGATGCTGCCAGAAAGATCACGGCCGTAGGCGCCGAGGTGGATGCCCGTCAGCACGATCTCCTTGAACCCCATGGCGACGAGCTTCTCCGCCTCGCGGCGCACGTGCTCCGGCTGGCGCGACTTGACAGGGCCGCGCGCGTACGGAATGATGCAGTACGAGCAGAAATTCTGACAGCCGTCCTCGATCTTGAGGAAGGCGCGCGTGCGCTCCGGGCTGTCGTAGAGCGGGATGTCCTCGAACGTCTTTGCCTGCATGATGTCCGTGATCGTACCCTGGATGCCATCCTCGTGCATGGCCTTCTCGACGTAGTCGACGATGTGGGCGCGCTCCTTCGTGCCGAGCACGACGCGCACGCCCTCGATGGCCCGGATCTCCTCCGGTGCAACCTGTGCGTAGCAACCGCAGACAGCCACGATGGCCTGCGGGTTCTCACGGTGTGCGCGGCGGATGATCTGGCGGCTCTTGCGGTCGCCAAGGCTCGTGACCGAGCACGTGTTGATGACGTAGACGTCAGCACATGCATCAAACGGCACGACTTCATAGCCGCGCTGCTTGAAGAGGCCTTCCATCGTCTCTGTCTCGAACTGATTGACCTTACAGCCAAGTGTGGTCAAAGCAACTTTCAACTTCCTAAATCTCCTTTTTCAAACTGTACAATGCTGAGGCCCGCAATGGCCGCCGTCTCGGCGCGCAGGATGCGCGGCCCGAGCGTGACGCTCTGCCCGCCGGCCTTGATGACAGCCTCTGCCTCTTCGAGCGTGAAGCCTCCCTCGGGGCCGATGAGCAGCAGGTAGCGCTCCGACGTCGTGCGCTGCAGGCACTCCCGCACCGATACATTCTGCTCGTTCTCGTAGCAGAACAGGAACTCCGAATCCATGTCGTCCTCATACCAGGCATGGCAGAGGAATTTCTGGAGCGGCTCGATGGGCCGCACCTCGACGAGCGCGGTGCGCCCGCACTGCTTGGCCGCCTCATCGGCGATCTTCTGCCAGCGCTGCTGGCGCTGGGCGGCCTTCTTGCTGTCGTAGCGCACGACGCAGTTGTGGCTTGCGACTGGCACGATGCAGTTGACGCCAAGCTCGACGGCCTTCTGCACGACGAAGTCCATCTTGTCGGCCTTCAGGAGGCAGACGGCCAGGACGAGACGGATGGGGGACTCTGTATCCGCATCGAGGCGCTCCACGAGCTTCATCGTCACCGTGTCGGACGTAAAAGCGGTCATCTCCATGCGCGCGACCTGGTTCTCATCGTCGACGACGATGACTTCCTGGCCAGGCTTCGCGCGCATGACGTGCATGAGGTGGTGTGCATCCGCGCCGCCGATCTCGATGGTATCCGCGAGGATGCCCTTGTAGAAAAGTCGTCTCACTGTGCATCCCCCCGGCTGATGACCATCGCAGCCCAGCCGCTCTCCTCGATGACCTTGTCGATGGCAAAGCCGTGCGAAAGAGCCGCTTCCGTCACATCGGCCACGCGCTCATCGATGATGCCCGAGGCCAGCAGATGGCCGCCCTCGGCCAGATGCGCATCGAGTTCGTCGAAGAGGCGGATGACGATGTCCGCGATGATGTTGGCGATGATGAGATCCGCCTTGCCGGTAAAAGACTGCAGGAGATCAGAGACGCCAGTCGTCACGCATTCTTCGACGTGGTTGCGCTCCACATTCTCCTGCGCGACGCGGGCCGCCGTGCGGTCGTAATCCATCGCGATGACCTCGCCGGCGCCGAGCTTGGCAGCAGTCACCGCCAGCACGCCGGAGCCCGTGCCGACATCGAAGACGCGCATGCCGCCTTTGACGGCCGACTCGAGCTCGCGGATGCACATGGCCGTCGTCGGATGCGTGCCCGTGCCGAAGGCCGCGCCGGGGTCGAGGTCGATGACGATGTCGTCGGGGCTCGCCTCGTAATCCTCCCAGGCCGGCTTGATGACGATGAGGCCGCCGACTTTCTCCGTGTGGAAATAGGCCTTCCAGTTGTCGGCCCAGTCCTCATCCTGGACCGTATGCCATTCAATCGGGCACGATCCCACGTCGAAGCCGTCGACTTTCGCGAGGTCCCGGACGCGCTGCTCGAACGTGCGCAGGCGGTCGTCGAGCTCTTCGTCGACAGGCAGATACGCCTTGATCGTCACGATATTCGTCTGCTCAGCCTTCGGCAGATTGGAGTAGTCGAAAAGTCCACTGTCGATATAACTGTTGAATTCCTCTGGATCTTCAATGACCACGCCGGACGCACCGACGTCGTGGAAAATCTCCGCGATGAGTTCCGTCTCCTCATGTGATGTCCGGATACTGACTTCAGCCCATTTCAAAGCGCATCGTCCTTTCTTGTTCTAGGTCTTTCCATTATAGGGGATATGTCTGTAAAAAACAAGGTTATCCATCACTCGATGCGGACGGCATTGCCGATGCGCTCGCAGAGCTTCTCGATGTAGCGGCCGGCATAGCGGCTGAGCTTGATGTGCGCATGTGTCAGGTAGCCGATCTCCATGAAGTCGTCGACGAGCAGTGGCCGCGCAATGATCTCCTCGCCGTTGAGCTCTTCGTTGATGATGCCGCTCGAGATGGTGTAGCCGTCGAGGCCGATGAGCAGG
>UMJI01058976.1_pt1 | contig 25266 bp, 25 predicted proteins | sample 1965991 | NCBI WGS metagenome assembly UMJI01 (sample SAMEA4836140, study PRJEB28245) | human gut metagenome | biome: gut microbiome; material: fecal sample | place: Denmark | collected 2008
TGCTAGGACAACAGTCCTAGCACCACTTTGTCTACAGTCTGGGATGACTATAAGTCATCCCTTGATTATAGAATCAAATTGCAACGCGCCACGATTTGTGATATATTATAAAATGGATTTTATTACAAGGGAGAGATTATATGCTTAAGTGTGCATCTTTTTTTGCAGGTGTAGGGGGAATAGATTATGGCTTTGAAAGTACAGGAGCTTTTAAAACAATATATGCAAATGAGTTTGATTCTTATCCAGCAAAGACATTTGAATTGAACTTTGACATAAAGGTGGATGTAAGAGACATACATGATGTCAAAAGTGAGGAAATACCAGATTTTGATATTATGTTAGCAGGATTTCCTTGCCAGGCCTTCTCTATTGCTGGATATAGAAAAGGTTTTGAAGATGAAAAGGGACGTGGAGAACTGTTTTTTGAATTAACAAGAATTTTAGAGGATAAGAAACCTAGATTTGCCTTTTTTGAAAACGTTAAAAATTTGGTGGGACATGATAATGGAAATACATTTAGGGTAATATGTGAGCAGTTGGACATTCTTGGATATAAGTATACATATCAGGTGTTAAATGCAATGAATTATGGAAACGTTGCTCAAAATAGAGAACGTATCTATATTGTAGCGTTTAGAGATGAGTCTGATTATGAAAGATTTCATTGGCCTTTATCAATTCCATTAACAAATACAGTAAAAGATATCATTAATTTTGAAAGTAAAGTTGATGACAAGTATTATTATACACCGGGTAAATATAAAGGCGAAATCTATGAGGCACTTGTTGAAGGTATGAAAGATGATGATTCTAAGAATCCTGCGATTTATCAATGGAGAAGAAAATACGTTAGAAAAAATCAGTCTGGAGTAGTGCCGACGCTTACAGCAAATCAGGGTGAAGGCGGACATAATGTATGTTTAATAAAGACAAAAAATGGAATTAGAAAAATGACACCTAGGGAGTGTTTTAATGCTCAGGGATTTCCAGAAAATTATATTTTGCCAAGTGATATGAGTGATGGGAGATTGTACAAACAAGCTGGAAATTCTGTTTGTGTTTCGGTTATTAAACGTATTGCAGAAGAACTAGCAAATGATGTAAGAGGATAAAAGAGGAGGTGCGCTGATGTCAAATGCAAAAGCAAAGACTATTAGTCGAAACATATCCAAATGGGTCTGTTGGTGGGTTTATGACAAAATACTTTGAAATGGCATTTAAAGGACGTGATGAAGCCACGGAATTTGAAAAGGCTACGGTAGAGTTGTTTCAGGACGTGTTCGGATATGAAGCAAAGCATGTAGGTCCGATTGGTCTTACACCAGATGTGCTTTTGTTATCAGACAGCGGTGGTTATCAGGCGATTCTTGATAATAAAGCATATCATAAGTATACAATCAGCAATGACCATTATAACCGGATGGTTTATAATTATATTGAGAATTTGTCCAATTACAGCGATTCGCCAGATCGGCTGGCATTTTTTTCCTATATAGCAGGTGGCTTTGGGGAAAATATCGATAAACAGATACAGTCGATAGCTGATGCAACAGGAGTAAATGGTTCTGCAATCAGTGTTACGAATATGATCAAAATGGTTGAACAGCATAATAAAGTGCCATATAGCCATAAAAGACTGTCTGAAATTTTTAGTGTGAATCGGCAGGTATTGATGCAGGATTTGATTTAAAGGTACAGAGGTGATATGATGGACAACCTTACAAAAGAGCAACGCCGGAAAAATATGCAGCATATTCATTCAAAAGATACCAAGATAGAAATTATTCTGCGTAAAGCGTTGTGGCAGAAAGGGTATCGTTATCGTAAAAACTGCAAAGATATTCCAGGAAAACCAGATATTGCGTTGACCAAGTACAAAATTGCGATATTCTGCGATGGTGAGTTTTTTCATGGGAAAGACTGGGAAGTCTTAAAGCCGCGATTAGAGAAAAGCAATAACGGAGAGTATTGGATTAGTAAAATATCACGAAACCGGGAACGGGATGATGAGATTAACAAGAAATTGTTATTTGCAGGATGGACGGTAATTCGGTTTTGGGGAAATGATATTAAGAAAAATACTGATGAATGCGTGCGAGTGGTGGAGGAAGCGGTGCTTGAATTAATAATAGGAGATATAGAAGAATTATCAATAGGATAATTCCGGTGTACGTGAGTGGCACTATATAACCTTGCTCGTTGACTGTACACGTTACTGAGTTTATTAGGCTTATATAATTAATGAATAAGAGAAAAAAATGAGCAAAGTAAGTAAAATTAATATTTTTATAATGTATTGGTGAATTTTGCGAAAAAGGAAGGTGGATTATAACAATGAACCAAGCAAAAAATGTAGTTAAGCAGATGAATGCTGAAAAAGAAAACGAGATATAAAAAATATAAATGCTCTAAAAAATACTGAGTATTCGAGTGTTTATAGCCTAGTTTCTTTTTTGGCTAGTCTATTTTTGTTATTCACGAATGGTTTTATGGATGATGGCATATTAAAAAATATAGTCGAATTAATAGTTATATTGGGGATGATGGTTATGTGTTATGTTTTGACTGCTCATGCAAGAAAAAAATGTGAGAGAGAAGGAGAAAAATATAGAAGTTCTGAAGCAGATCTGATAGTTAAAATGGCTACTAATATTGGTTACTTGAGTCCAGTCATTTGTGTGATTGGATGGGGGGTTACCTTAAAAGGATTTGAATTACCATCAAAAATTTTTTTTGTAATTTGTATAACCATACTTGCATTCTTTGCTATATCTACGCCATGTTTTGAATTGGTAAAAAAAATCAAAAAAAAGTGCAATAAGTGAAAATATATTGGAGGTGAGGAAAAGTGTCAAAAATAAGGTGGATACATTTTTCGGATTTGCATCTTAATAAAGTAGGAACAGAAACTAAAAGATTACGTAAAAAACTTATTGAATATTTGGAAAGTATGGATGGAAAATTTGATTATGCATTTTTTACAGGGGATATTAGATATGCACCTAATGGGGATTTTTCAATAGATGCTGGAAGTAAGATTGAAAATATCTGTAATGCAATTAATTTGCCTGAAAAGCGATTGTTTATGGTGGCAGGGAATCATGATGTTGATAGAGATTGTCCAGAAAAAAATGAAATTGTAGAAAAATTATTTGATGGCAAAAATAAATACAAGTCGGAAGAAGGGATAATATCTGAAACTGAAATGGAATCTTTGTGTAAAGCAAAGGAAAGTTTTTATACATTTGTTGAAACTATTGATTCAAAGTGGATTTATAAAGAAATGATAATTGATGCAAAGAAACCACATTACTTAATAACAACAGAGCATTTCAATGTGCTCCACATCGATTCGACATTGTGTTATACAAAAGAAAGACAAAGACACTTTATTGTTGGAACATATCAAATACAAGAGTTATTAGAACAAGCGGATGCTAATAAATTGACAATTATTATCTCTCATTACTCATTTGATTTTATTGAAGAAAACGAAAGGAGAGAATTAATTGCCCTTTTCAATGACCATAATGTTGCTATGTGGTTAGCAGGACATGAACATAATCATTTGGCGAGAAGGCAATATGATTTATTTTATGAGTTCCAAGCAGGAAATTTGTTTTTGGAAGAAGGTGCAAAAACTTGTTTTTTGATTGGAGAAATTGATACAGACTCCGGACAAGGTGTGATAGAGTCTCATGCTTGGTTTTCGCAGGGAGATTGGGCTGTATATCCTTTTTTATCCTTAAATGGACCTGATAGGGCTAAATATACTTTTAACTGTAATCGGCAAATATCTGGGAGAAATCTAAAAAATAAAAAGGATAGTTTGAGAAGCACAATACATGCTTTACTTCAAGCAAATAGAAAAATATTTGAGGTATATGGACCTAATGAAAAAAACATGGAAGATATAACTAGTGAAAAGAAGGAACTATGGGAGCAGATTATTAAAAGTGATGTAATTCCGAATAGTATAAAAATAGTGGATTTATTAACAGAAAAATATGAAATGTTGACAGAAAGAGATAAAGAGCTATTTCAAGAATATCGAGTCCATGTAAATGGTTTTATTAAAAATCATGAAGGAAATGGATATGTATTTGATGCACCAAGGTTTCCAGAAGACATGTATACAATACTAGAGGAGGAAATGGATTAATATGTCATTGAATTCAAGACGTTTGTTAACGGATGCGATAAAATATTTTCGTAAGATTATGAATAAACATGAAAAAGTTGCTAGAGTTAAATTTGTAGAAAGTGATCGTCACAAGGCAATTTTTGAAATATTGCTGAAAGATGAAAGAGTTTTGAATACATATATAGCAGACGTATATATTTTGACGGCTGCTGATGTCAGGGAAATAGTATCTGAGTACGAAGACGTGGACTGCATAGTTGTTGTAAGTAATTGGGATCATTATACTTTAGATGCAAAAAATATAGCAAAAGAGATGAAAATAGGTGTGTTTACATTGAAAGAATTTATGGGGGCGATTAACAACAATGGAAAAAGATTTTTGGAAACAGGTACTGCAAATGCAACTGAATGATAATGAGATAGTATATGAATATATACTGAAATATGATATTCAACTTTATTTGTTTGGATCTGCGCGAATTAGTATAATGCCTAATGATTTAGATATTCTGTTGGTATATCCTGATGATAGTAAAGTTGCTAAAGCATTAGTATTGAAAAAAATGTTGATAGGTTACTTGCAAGAAGTGAATGATATTGAGGTGCATATGATATTGATGACTGTACAAGAAAATGAGGAAGTTAATTTTGTGGAAAAAGAAGATGCGTTAAAACTTCAGATATGTAGAAAATAATTAATTCTATAAAAGCCTTTACTTGTTAAATAGAAAATAATAAAGCTATTGGTACATATTTGTTGACATGAGGGAAGGTTTATAATATTATTTGTCGAAAACTATTTTAAGTGGGGTGCGACCGGAAGAATTGGAAATCTTGCGTTTATTATTAGAACAAAAAAGTATTTCCATAAATGATTTTAAACGTTTTGTAAATGAAAAGTATGATAGAAACATTACAAATAATCAAGTTGATTACGCAATAGATGTGTTGCAGGGGAAATTTGTAAGTAATGATAATGAGTATCAAAAATACAAGAATATTGAAGTTATATCGAATGACCATAATAACTTTATTACAAGAATGCTTTGTTATGAGGAGCGTTTAAGACATGATGAGTTTAGGCAAATGGTGGAGGATATTATTCGAGTGGGTCTTACACGATACGAAGATAAATTTATGAAAACGGATGAGATAGAGTCTCCATTTGTTTTGTATGAAAAGTATTCGAGAAGAGACGTGAGTTTGCTAATGAATTGCGGAAAAGATTTATCTTCGGTTATGTTTGGAATGAAGCGAATTGTGGATGATGTTTTTATATTTGTTACGTATCATAAAGAAAAATCAGATGATGAGCGTAATTATGTGGATGGCAAACCGGATTACGCAGATGCGTTTGAGGACAACATGATTTTTAGATGGGATTCTAAAATCGGAATGGGTATTGAAAGTAACTATATGAAAGAGGTGACAACAGCACCTAGAAAACATTTGCTGGTCAAGAAAAGCGATGCAGAATCAAATTTTTATTATATGGGTACATTTGATATTTTAGATGTTAAGGAAGACCAAAAAGAAGATAACAAAGGCATTTTAAAGAAAATTTGTAAAGTGGTTGTGAAAATGCATCACCCAGTGAGGGATGATTTGTTATGTTATTTACAGAGCACAATTAAGGAGAATTAGGAATGAAAATAATAAGAGTAGTTGCAGCGGTTATTCAAAGAAAACACAATGGCAGCAAACAAATTTTTGCAACGCAAAGAGGCTATGGTGAATTCAAAGGTGGATGGGAGTTCCCCGGCGGAAAAATTGAAGTCGGTGAAACTCCGCAGAAGGCATTGATTCGTGAGATAAAAGAAGAATTAGATGCAGATATTATTGTGGGCGATTTGATTGGCACGATTGAGTATGATTATTCGGATTTTCATTTATCAATGGACTGCTTTTGGTGTGAATTGCAGTCGGAGCATGTTGTATTAAATGAACATGAGGACGCAAAGTGGCTTTCAAGGGCACAGTTGGATTCGGTTGATTGGTTACCTGCGGATGTAACCTTGGTGGATAAGATTGCAAAAGGGATGTGAGGATTGACACATAGGCCCTTCCCCATTGACAAAACCATCAATTCATGTAAAGATGAGAGAAACCCTTTCCGAACGGCAAGGGCATAATGTAAAATTGGAGGACAAAAAATGAAAGTAGCAGCAGCTTATGAAAATGGAGAGGTTTTTCAGCACTTTGGTCATACCAAACAGTTCAAAGTGTATGAAATAGAGGATGGTAAAATTGTGTCATCTGAAATTGTAGAAACAAATGGACAAGGGCACAGTGTTCTGGCAGATTTTTTGCATGAACAGGCGGTTTCTACTGTGATTTGCGGAGGCATTGGCGAGGGTGCACAGGCGGCACTCACAGAACAGGGAATTGAGCTGTTTGCCGGTGTCAGTGGACAGGCAGATGAGGCAGTAGAAAAATATATCAAAGGGGAACTTACTTCTACCGGTGCCAATTGTGACCATCACGGTGAAGATGGTTCCTGCGGCGGACACGAAGATGGCGGATGTGGTTCTGCATGTGGGGGCGGCTGTGGTGGCTGTCACAACAAACCACCTTTTGAGGGCAAGAATGTCGGAAAGACGATGAGGGTACATTACAAAGGTACATTTAATGATGGAACTCAGTTTGATTCTTCCTACGACCGTGGTGAGCCTCTGGAGTTCGTTTGCGGTGCGGGAATGATGATTTTAGGATTTGATAAAGCAGTGGCAAATATGGAAGTTGGACAGATTGCGGATGTTCATTTGGAACCGTCGGAAGCGTATGGAGAAGCGGACCCCGATGCGATATTTACAGTGGAAATTGATAAGATGCCAGGAGCGGAGGCGTTGGAGGCCGGACAGCAGGTATATCTCCAAAATATGTACGGACAGCCGTTCCCGGTAAAAGTTACAGCCAAAGATGAAAGCACGATAACATTTGATGCGAACCATGAGATGGCTGGAAAAGAGTTAAATTTCCAGATTGAAATTGTAGAGATTTTATAGGAAAACCGGTAAAGGGAAAGTGAGGGCACTATGGAACTTGAAATAAGCGTAGAAGATTTGTTAAACAAAAGAAAAATTGAATCAGACCGCATAGAGTTTAAAGCAGGATGGAACCCGGATGACATCTATCATAGTGTTTGTGCATTTGCAAATGATTACAACAATGATGGTGGTGGATATATTGTTGTCGGTGTTGAAGAGAAAAATGGAATAGCAGTACGTCCGGTAAAAGGAATTCCGGAGTACATGTTGGATGAAATTCAAAAAGAAATGCTCAGTTACAACAATATGATTTCTCCACCATATTTTCCCAAAGTGATTCCGCTAGAAGTTGATGGAAAATGGATTCTTGTTATTGTGGCGAGAACCGGACAGCAGCGTCCTTACAAATCACCAGAACATGTTACCGGTAAAAAGGACAAGAAGTACAATTATTATATTCGTTATTTGACTAGTTCTGTTAAGGCAAATGCTGAGCAGGAAAGGGAATTGATTAATATGTCAGACCAGACTCCTTATGATTGCAGAGCGAATCATAAGGCTATTTTTGATGACATTTCACCTGTCCTTTTGGAAGATCATTTGAGAAAAACAGGTAGTAAATTAGCAAAACAAGTTAAAGAACGGGGTGTAGAGGAGATATTAGAAGATATGCAGTTACTGGTAGGACCGCCGGAACTACGTTATATTCAAAATGTGGCAATCATGATGTTTTGTGAGCATCCGGACCGATTTTTCCCATACACCTATGTTCAGATGACGTCATTTCCGCAGGGGAGTATAAAAAATCCAAGTGTAAGCGAGGATTTTCCTAATATTACGGGCTCCGTACCACAGATGATTCAGGCAACAATGGAACGATTTAGAAATCTTTTTATACGAGAAAAAGTAATCAAGGTTCCAAATCAGATGGAAGCTTTGCGGATTAAGAATTATCCGTATCAGGCAATTGAGGAGGCTGTTGTTAATGCTTTTTATCACAGAGATTATATGTCTTGTGAGCCTGTAACAATAGAGATAGAGCCGGATTGCATTAACATTATGAATTTCCCGGGAATTGACCGGTCTATTTCCGAAAAAACTATAGTGGAAGGCAAGCGATTTGTTTCAAGATACTATCGTAACAGAAGATTGGGAGAATTTTTGAAAGAATTGGATTTGTCAGAAGGTCATTCCTCCGGTATTCCGACAATACAAGAAGAACTGGAAAAGAACGGTTCTCCACGGGCAGAATTCTTTACGGATGAAGATAGACGAGCTATGAGGATTAGGATTCCGATTCATCCAGCATTTTTGGAAGAAAATAATGGGGTAATAGAAAATGCCGAAAAAGCGATAAAAAAATCTACTAAGAAGATGAAACAATATTCTTTAATTTTAAATTTTATGGCAGATGGGGAATGGCATAAGACATCGGAGATTACAGAAATTCTTGGACTTAAAGATACGAGAACAAAGGAGTTATTAAAGGAATTGGTTTCGTTGGACAAACTTGTTGATGATGGAAAAACAAAAGGGAAGCAGTATAGATTAAAATAATTCGTCGCTGAAAAAGCGACGAAAAAAGCGACGAATTTTAAAAAGATAGATATATATAAGCAATAAGATTTAAGTAAAGGAGAGAAATCTTATGGAGTGTAGAAGTGCAGAAAGAAGACAATGGATTGTTAATAAATATGATGTGGTGCCGGTAGCACATATTCAATTACTAGCAAATCAAACCAAACATAGTGATGCAGGTGCCATGATTGAAAATGATTATTATATTTTTTATGCGACCGATAAGGCAAGTGGAAAAAGAGAAATTATCCAATGTGGTATGGGTGCAGCAAGAGATTTTCTGAGATTGATAGGGCACAAAGGTTTACCTTTATTCAACCCCTTACATGGAGAAGGTGTAGCAGGAGGTTATGGTGGAGGAAATATAGGGAATAATGGTAGAAGAAGGCAGGAAGAGGTATGGAATCCAGTAGCAAAACAATTATTCAATGCTATTATGTGGATTTTTCTTATTATTGATGCAAAACCGAATACCCCAATTTTTGAGATTAGAGAAAAGGTGTGTAGATTCAAGGATAGAGAACCATTTGCTAGTCAGGTAAAAGCGGTAAATACCATCATTAGCAAGAATTTTGGAGGTAAAAGTCTTTCAGAAGCAATAGATAAACTTAGAGCAAATAATAATGTAAGAGATAATATGTGTCAGTTTGATAAGTTGGTAGATATTATAAATAATTACACTGATAGAGATGGGAAACGGGTGCGGTTAAAAGTGTATTTTTAAGTTATATATACGTGACAAATGAGGAATAACCCGACTTGATGGATGAGTTAAAATAGGTATGACACAATGTAACCGTTAAAAGAATTAAAACGGATAGTTGAAGATAATGTTTAAAGTGTAGAAGAACTTAAAGGCAAATTGGAAGCAGGTGAATAGGATGACAAATATAAAATTTGACAAACTCATTGGGCTTTTAGAACCATTGGAAACTGATAGTGTTGGAGAATGGATAATAGATAAAGAGCACAAGGGAACGGAAGACGATCCTATACACTTTCCATACCCAAAGTATACAGAAGTGGTTAATGAGTTAATAGATGCTGTTTATAAGTTTGAAGATGAAAATCCGGAGTATGAATTGACAAAATATGGAGAACTTCTTAAGGGAAGAGGTCTCGAATGGGGACAACGCTCAATGGAGAATGCCGATGTTTCCAATATGGATGCACAAGGTATCATGGCATTACTTATGGGCATGGTGCGAGCCGAGAGATTTTGTGATGGCGCTATTATGGGAATGATAAAATCTGGAGCTGTCAAGAAATGGCTTATGCGTCTGCAAGAACTTAAGGAAATGCAGTAGATGCAGGTGCCATGATTGAAAATGATTATTTATTTATGAGATTGTGTGTGTTATACTTGTAGCACAAGTATAGAGTATATTTGAAAAATAACATGAGAGGGGTGAAGAGGAACTATGAAGAATATGAAAATAGATGCTAACGGAACAGAAATCAGAGTAATGGGCGATGTTGTTAATGAGGAAGCATATATTTCTCTTACAGATATTGCAAAGTATAAAAATCCGGATAATGCTTTTATTGTAGTTGCCAATTGGATGCGTAACCATTCTACAATTTCATTCTTAGGACTGTGGGAACAGATTCACAATCCTAATTTTAAACCTATCGAATTCGATAGGTTTAAAGCAGAGTCGGGAGATAATGCTTTTACGTTGACACCGCAGCAGTGGATAAAAGCGACAGATGCAATTGGTATTGTATCAAAATCGGGGCGATATGGTGGCACATATGCTCATACAGATATTGCTTTTGAGTTTGCTTCTTGGATTTCGCCGGAATTTAAACTTTATATTATCAAAGATTATCAGCGATTAAAGAAAGATGAAGCAAATCGATTAGCAATTGGCTGGGATGTAAAGAGAGAACTTTCCAAAATCAATTATCGCATTCATACAGATGCTGTAAAGGAATTTTTGCTAACTCCCACATTATCTCCACAGGAAATGGCATATACATATGCTTCCGAAGCGGACATTTTAAATATGGCTTTGTTCGGGAAAACCGCAGCACAATGGAGAAGTGAAAAAGGAGTAAAAGGAAAAACTCCTAATATCAGAGACTTTGCTTCAGCGGAAGAATTGGTTGTGCTCATCAATCTGGAGGATACAAATGCCGATTTAATAAGGCAGGATGTGCCGAAAATTGAAAGATTGAAAATATTGAGAAAAAAGGCGTACAGGCAGCTTCAAATTCTTAGGAAAAATCAAGAAACTATAGAAGCACTAAAACAAAATTTAATTGAGGATACAGAAAAAGAAGATTGATATGTTTTGAAAAAACATAGGGATATACAGAGATTGATTTTAGCATAATTGAAATTTAAGGGAGCTTACATGGTAGAAAAAATTTTTCGGAAATTGCGCAAATTCCCTTGCGTATGTTCCCCTGCTTAAGTATAATAAAAGTACGAAAAAATGAGACATTGTCACATTCAGAAGGGGAATATAGAAAAAGTGCAGGTATCAGATAAATTATTAAAACCATTAACTGAAGTAAAATATTTAAATGCGGATAATGTTAGCAGATATCGCTGTATTATGCGCATTTTTTATGAAAATAACGAAAAACTGAATTACTGGTTATATCAGGAAGATGTATATGAGGAAATGAAAAAGGATTCTTACTGGTCTGAGTATACGATTGAACAGTGCCAGCAGGATTTGGCTTCGCTTGTCGAATGGAAAAATTTGAATACAATGCAGGACACAAAAAAAGTTGCTTCTATTGAGGAATTTAAGAATAAAAAGTATCGCTATCAGATTTCAGAATATAGTGTTCAGATTGAGCGTTTGGTGCTTCGCTTGGAAAATCTACTGGTTGAGGGAGCATCGTTAGAACCAACACTTTTGGAGCGTATTCGGAGAAACGTAGAAAAATTTTCCAAGATGGTTGAAGAAGAACAGGCAGATGTAAATGCGTGGTGGAATGATTTGAACAGTGATTTTGTAAGACTAAATCAGAATTACCAGGATTATATTCGTGATTTGAACAGTGTTCGTGCGGAAGAAATGATGCATACAAAAGAATTTATGGTTTTTAAGGATCGTTTGATTGAGTATTTACGCAGTTTTATCAAGGGATTACAGCGCAATGTGGGAGTGATTGAAGAATATTTGCGGCTGCTGGATGAAAAGACCAAAAAACAAGTATTTGAGAAAGTTACAGCGTACCAATTTGCAATTCCCAGAATAGACATTGAATTGTCAAAAAAACAGATTGAAGAAAATGTAATTGGTCGTTTTGAAAGTATTTATAATTGGTTTGTGGCAACAGATGGACACGAAAATGAAGCAGCTAAGTTGTTTGATGCAACGAACGAAATCATAAGAAGAATAACAAGATATGCAGCGGAGTTAAGCGAAAAAAATTCACTGGGGGCAAATCGAAAAGAGGAATATAAAAAAGTTGCGGAACTTTTTATGAAATGTGAGGATGTGGATGAGGCACATAAAATGTCGGCAATGGTATTTGGAATTGAGCGGCCGGTTCATATTTCAGGTGATTATGACAGGGTAACAGATAGCATGAATCAGGGTGTTTATGAAGAAGAACCGATTTGTATTGAATTGAAACCAAGAATTCGTGCTTACCGCATGAAGACAAAGAGAAGTTCTATTGTGGAATCGACTGAGAAAAAATTGGAAATACGAAAGAAGATGTTGCAACAGCAAAAAGAGGAAATGAACAGAATAAGACTTCTTGAAAAAGATGGTGTGATTGATTTTTCCGAACTTCCGGTTATTGAACCGCGAATACGGGAAATTCTGTTAAAATGGATTTCAGATGCGATGGAATCCGTTGATTTTTCATCACGAACGGATGATGGAAGAACTTATCAATTAGAAAAAACAAGTGGTGGTGAAACATGCACCGTTCATTGTGAAGATGGTAATTTTACAATGCCAAAAATGAGACTGATATTTGGGGAGAAACCGATATGAAAGCATTAGAAATACTTTTTAATCGCCGCTGGGTGTTAAAGTCGGAAGATAAAGATTTATATTATCAGATTCGTGATGCAGTTGGTGAGGTACGTAAGTACACAACAGAAAAACTCGGCTGCCAGATTATTGATAATTCGATGTTAGTGAAAATGGAAAAAATACCGGTTATTCCGGAGACGTTTATGGGGATTCAGTCATTTACATCGAAAGAGGAATATGTGTATTTATGCATACTACTTATGTTTTTGGAAGATAAAGATGCACAGGAGCAATTTGTGCTTTCGCAGCTTACAGAATATATGACAGCAGTAATGCCGGGGGAGATTACGGATTGGACAGTATACACGAATCGGCGAAGATTGATTCGCGTATTGAGATATGTTGTCGGACAGGGAATGGTGACGGTGACAGATGGTACAGATGATTTGTTTATGGACGATGTGAGTGGAGAGGTTTTATATGAAAACACAGGTGCATCAAAGTATTTTATGAGAAATTTTACAAAAGACATTATGCATTATACATGTGCAGCAGATTTTATGGAAAGTGACTGGTATGAAGTGGATGAGGACAGAGGATTTGCAAGAAGACACAGGGTATATAAGAGACTTTTATTTGCTCCGGCGATGTATCGGGAAGATGGTTCGGAGGAGGATTTTGAATACCTAAAATATTATAGGCGTCGATTAATGGAAGACTTAGAGCAGATGTTTGACTGTCATATTCATATTCATCGTGGAAGTGCGTATTTTTTGTCTGGTGAAGAATGCAGGATTGGCGCAGTTTTTCCCGGTAATAATTCGCTGGCGGATATTTTGCTTTTGTGTTTTGGTGAGATAAGGAAGAAAATAGAAAATAAAGAATGGAACCTGCGCCAGGATGAGATGTGTGTAGTGGATAAAGTAAATTTTGAAGCACTGATTTGTAAAGTAAAGAAACAATATGGTTCGGGATTTTCAAAGTTGTACAGAGAAATGCCGGAGGGCGAATTTGTTCGGAATGTAATCGATGAGATGACTCGTTTTATGTTTGTAAAGAGTGAGGAAGATACCCAGCAGGTGCGTGTATGCCCATTGGCTGGAAAGTTAAAAGGCGGCTACCCGGAGGATTACTTAGGAGGTGACAAAGATGAATCGAAGATGGCAGGCAAATAAAATTGGTCTTATAAATTTTTGGTATTACGATGAGCAGGAGTTCCCTTTTGTGAAGGGGCGCATGCTTCTTCGTGGTTCCAACGGATCTGGAAAATCAGTAACCATGCAGAGTGTTGTGCCACTTTTATTAGATGGAAATATGAGTCCGGAGCGCCTGGATCCTTTTGGTTCAAGAGACCGTAAAATGAGCAGCTACCTTTTAGAAGAAAACGATGGAAGGGAAGAGAGAACCGGTTATCTGTATTTAGAATTCAGGAGAAAAGATAGTGAAACTTATCTTACAATTGGAATGGGAATTCGTGCAAGACGTGGAAAACCGTTGGATAAATGGTACTTTAGTCTTACGGATGGACGACGTATTGGAAAGGATTTCTTTTTGTATAAAGAAATGGGTGAAAAAGTTACCCTTTCAAAAAAAGAGTTGGAAAACCGCATTTTACAGGGAGGGAAAGTATTTGACCGTCAGGCTGATTACATGGAGTATGTTAATAAACAGATTTTTGGGTTTGAAACTGTGGATGAATACAAGGAAATGGTTGATTTGCTCATTCAGCTGCGTACGCCCAAATTGTCAAAAGATTTTAAGCCGTCCGTAATTAATGATATATTAAGTGATTCTTTGCAGCCGCTTTCTGATGAAGATTTGCGTCCGATGTCAGAAGCAATTGAAAATATGGACACCATGAGTATGAATCTTAAAAGTAGAAAAGAAGCGAAAGCAGCAGCAGAAAAAATCAATGCTGTTTTCTCAAAATATAACAAGATTATTCTTTGTGATAAAGCAGCACGATATGAGCAGACAAGGATAAAATTGCAGGAGATTGTTTCACTGCAGAAAAAATATGAAAGAAATCATGAAGAGTGTGTTCAAAAAATCGAACAACTTACTTGTAAGATTGAACAGATTAACGCGAAAAGGGAAGCAATGGAGAAAGAAAAAGAATCGTTAAATAAGAGTGATGCGGTTGCGTTAAAAATGAGGGATTCCGTGCTTTCTAAGGAACTGGAAGAACAGAGAAGAAATAAGGATGACAAAGAGAAATTTTTGGCATCCAAACAAGAGCAGTATGTTGATGCAAAAACGCAGATAAAAGATGAGGAAGATAGAAAGTTTGATAAAGAAACAGAAATCAACTCATTGCTGGAAGATATGCAGGAAGAAGCGGATACAATGGGATTTCAGGAGTTTGCATTTATGGCAGAAGAATTACAGGGGAATATTGAAAATGCCTATAAATTTGAACTTCATAAGGAGCAGTTTAAGAATACCTTTGAACAGATTTCAGAGGGAGAAGATTTGTTGCAAAAATTGCAGATTCTGGATCGTCAAAAAGAGGAAATGATTCAGAAAAGAGAGCGTCAGATTCGCGAAATGGATTCTATTCAAAGAAAAATATCCGAATGTGAGGCAGCACTTGTTCAGGCCGAAAATGAATGGAAAGAGTCCCTATACAAATGGAATGAAGAAAATAGCGAATTAAAACTTGAAAAGGATATGCTGCGTGAGTTTAGTGTGTTTGCAGATTCTTATCATTTGGATTCGGATTTTGCCGGTATTCGCCAGAAAGTGGCAGACAAATGGATTGAAAAAAAGGTAGATTTTGAGACCAAAATAAGTGCAGCTCTTGTTGAATATGCGGCAGTAAAAGAGGAAATAAAAGAAACAGAAAGTGAACTAAACGAATGGGAAAATCAAAAGGAACCAACGCCACAAAGAAGTGAAGCTGTAGTGCGGAACAGAAAGCGATTGGCTGATGCGAAAATTCCTTATCAGGAGTTTTACAAAGTCATAGAATTTGGAAAACAGCTGGATGAGAAAGCATGCAACTTTTTGGAAGAGGCACTTCTAAAAATGGGGATTTTGGATGCGATTGTAGTAGATGAGCAGTACAAAGAACAAGTACTTGTTCCGGCTAAAGGTTGTGAGGACTGCTATTTATTTGCCAGTGAATCATCGGTTGAAAAGAGTTTGCTTGACGTATTAGAACTAAATGAAGAAGTAAATGATATTTTTTCCAATTATCGTATGACAGGAATTCTTAAAAATATCGCTTACGATGAAGAAAACATATTGTCTGTTTCATCAAATGGTACTTACCATATGGGCATACTGACAGGGACGATTACAGGCGAACATGAGGCAGGCTTTTTAGGAAGAAGGGCGCGGGAAAGACAGCGTCGGATGAAGATTGACGAGTGTAAAAATCAAATAGCACAATTGGAAGAAAGGCGGGCACTGCTGGAACAGCAAAAACAGCTTTTAGAGACAAGAAAGGATGTTCTTAAAAGTGAATTTGACCAGTTTCCGGATGATACCCATATGCGTAACGCGGTAAAAATTCTTTTGGAAGAAGAGAGAAAATATGAGATTCTTCACGAAGAAAATGATAAATTGGGTGAGGAATTATCAATTTTTCTAGAGGAGTTAAAACAAAAGAAAAAAGCGGTGTTGGAAATTGCAGAAAAACTGTATTTGCATTGTTCATATGATGTTTTCTATCAGGCAAAGAAGGCGGCAGAACGATATGATAAAGATTTAACGGTTTTAAAATCCGCTCATGAGATGTTTTTGCGCAGTGTGGAATATCTTAAGGAGCGCAAAGAGCATCTGGAAATGTTGGATTATGATATGGATAACCTTCGCTATGACATTGCAGATATCGAAAAGCAGATTCGAATAAAAGAAGAGGAACAAACATCCATACAAAAGCAGTTGGAATTAACGGATTATGAATCAATTAAAGAGCGATTGGATGCTTGTGTTTTTTGGTTACATTCTTATCCGGAAAAATTGCAGAAATGTGTTGCAGAAAAGACAAAAAAGATCGATGAAGCAAAATTGTTGACAGAAAGCCGGACAAACAATGCGGATAAAATAGCAGAGTATGAAAAGAAAATGGAGTATTATCAGAAATGCTATGAGGAAGAAAGAAAACTTCAGTATGTGGCTGTTCCGGATGAAATTTTAGAAGATGCAAAACATGTATACGAGTATTTAATAACCGATGTCAAAAATGTGGAAAAGGATGATGTTGTACGTGATCTTAACAGGGTATACTTTGAAAACAGAGGTTTTCTTACAGAGTATCAATTGACACAAAACGAGTTATTTGCTGAATCCGATGGGGAGCAGAAGCCGGATGAGTATTTAGCCAAACGTCTGGATATCACCGCACGGTATCAGGGGGTAAAGGTTTCTTTTTCAAGTTTGCTTTTGTATTTAGATGAGGATATTAGTGAATTAGAAAGCCTGATTAAGGATGGTGATCGTGAGTTGTTTGAGGATATTCTGGCAAATACGGTTAGCCGTAAAATCAGAGGCAAAATAAATGCTTCCAATGCCTGGGTGAAGAAAATGAATGTACTTATGAACGGTATGGATACATCAAGTGGCTTAAAATTAAGTCTCAGGTGGAGAAGCAAAACAGCAGAAAAGGAAGAACAGCTGGATACAAGAGAATTAGTTGAACTTTTAAAGAAAGACTATCGTTTAATGAGTGAAGGGGAAGCAGCAAGATTATCGGCTCATTTCCGCTCAAAAGTTGAGGAAGCCAGACGCAATGCACGAGATAGCGCGGGGATGATTTCATTTTATCAGATTATGAAAGAAACGCTGGATTATCGAAAATGGTTTGAATTTCAGCTGTTTTCACAAAAAAGTGGGGAACGGCAAAAAGAACTTACCAATAGTGTGTTCGGTACATTCAGTGGTGGTGAAAAAGCGATGTCAATGTATGTGCCGCTTTTTTCAGCAGTTGTCGCAAAATACCAAGGTGGCAGGGATGACGCACCAAGGCTCATTTCTTTGGACGAGGCATTTGCAGGTGTAGATAATAGAAATATCCGCGATATGTTCCGTCTTATGACACAGTTTCAATTTGATTTTATTATTAATTCACAAGTACTGTGGGGCGACTGTGATACATTGGATGCATTGGCTATTTATCAGCTGATTCGCCCGGAAAATGCAAAATTTGTAACTGTAATGCCATACTTATGGAATGGAAAGGGTAAAGAATTGCTGGATGATGAAGAGAAAGTAGAGCAAAGAGGAATTGAAATTGAGAAATCAGAAAAATGATAACAACATACTAAATGAGTGTGTTTTGTATTTTAAACAAAATGCGGTATGGAAAAGGCTCTTTTTGGGCTTTGAAAAAAAATATTATTCTTACGGGAAATTTTCCGGCAGGATTACGCTTAAAAATTTGTCTTGTTCTGAAATTGAAGAATTAGAAGGTTTTTTTGCAGAAAGTTTTCATGGTAAAAAAAGCGTGACGATTTCCTCAGAAAAGTTCGAAAAAGCACTAAAAAACAGTAAATATAGTTTGGTTACACCAGAAGAAATTTTAACTGCTTTTTTTGGGAAAACACTTCTAGGAAAAACTGAGGAAGTGAAACAAAAAGAGCAAAAGAAAAAGCTGATTGAAGAAGATTTCTTGGCACAGTTTGCCAAAACGCCTGCGGTTAAATGTTTTGCACTGTTTAACGCGATTTTGAAATCATATGAGAAAAACAACTTGCAGCAATGGAACCGGCTTTTATGGCTTTGTGCAAAAGTATATAATGCTTTGCCATACCGGAAAAATCAAAAAATATATTTGCCGGTTTTTGCAGCAGAGATATCCGGGAATCCACATGCGTTTGATATGGGAACAACAGAAGGAAATATTTTATATCAGGTGATTTTAATTAGTTTGGAGCAAAGAGGATTAGTAGTTGAATCATCTGACTTGTTTCCTGCTTACAAAAGGCAGAAAAGTTATCTGCTTGCCGGTATCCTGATCGATGATATTTCAAATTATGCAATTCTTTATCAGGTCAGGGCAATGAAAAAAGATAGAAGTGAACATCAGGGAATGTTGGGATTTTTCTCAGAGAAAAACATGGTGCAAGTTCCATTAAACATAATATCGGAGTGGGAATCCATTGAGTGTATTGATAACGAAATTTATGTAGTGGAAAATCCATCCGTGTTTGCTGCTATTTGCAAAGAAAAATCGTGTATGTGCATGAATGGGCAGCCAAGGCTTGCCAGTATTCTTGTGCTTGACTTGCTTGCTAAATCAAATGTCAAAATCTATTATTCCGGAGATTTGGATCCGGAGGGACTCTTGATTGCACAAAAACTGCGGCAATATTACAGAGGAAATTTTGTTTATTGGCATATGAAATTAGAGGATTATAGAAAAGGCATTTCTCAAGAATATATTTCTGATAAACGAAAAAAAATATTAGAAAGAATTAAAGATGAAGAATTACTTCCCGTGGCTATCCTCATGAAAGAGTATGGTGTTGCCAGTTATCAGGAGAATATATTGGATAAATTTAAGGAGGTTGGACGATAACAAAAATTTATATTAATATAAGGCAACTATAATCCAAGAAAGGCTAAAGGGATTTCGTTATAAAAGTAATGGCATCCCATACTTTTTATGTAGTCTAGCGTATCACGATATCGTTTGTCTAAAAACCAATCATTAAACAGATAAATAAATTCTACTTTAAAATCTAATGGATTAAATAGTTTTTGGTATTCAAGTTTTTTGAAATGACAACCAGGCAATTTTTCATCGACGGAACCGGCGCAATTTTGGAATTTTTTTTCTATGATATAGACGGTGTTGTTTTCGAAATTAATAAAGGCTTCGTCTGGTCGCCATTCTTTGGAATTATAGTCAGCGTACTGGATGCCATGTGGATTAAGAAAATAGGTATATAATTTTTTCTGAGGAACAGACATACCGATTTTTTGGGAGCCTCGATATACCTCATAATTAGTAACCTTGTAGCCAGCATTACATAATGCATTATCTAAAGATGTGGTTTGTTCAAAGTGCAAGCCGTTTTTGTTTGTGCGGGCTCCGCCACCATGGGTATTTGGGGTTCTTGACATATGCTATACCTCCTTAATTAAAAAATTCGTTAATCTCAACACCAAGTACATTTGCAATCTGATTAAGCACCGAAATAGATAGACTCTTATTGCATCCAGCAGCTTCGATTTTGGAGAGATAGCTGGTGCTGATTTTAGCCTGTTCGGCAAGTTGTACTTGCGTCAAATTTGCTTGTTCTCTGTAATATTTTATATTTGCACCTATAACACGATATAGGTCAGTATCATTACTAAAATGCATATCGTTACCTCTTTCACTATTTGTGAATATTATTACATGAAATCAGTTCTTTTGAAATTCACTTATAGTGAAAGGGAAAAGTGGTAGATTTTATTTCGGAATTGAGTTACAATAGACAAATCAAAATACAAAGGAGGTATGACTTATAAGATTACAACCCAACAATTTTAAACTTGAATCAACGACAATTTGGTCATTTCCCGACAGAGGTAACTGGGCAACCCATACAGGAAAATATCGTGGAAATTGGTCGCCATATGTGCCAAGAAATCTGATACTTCGTTATTCTAACCCTGGTGATTGGGTATTGGATTCATTTATGGGTAGTGGAACAACCTTAGTGGAGGCAAAACTACTGAATCGTAATGCGGTAGGTGTTGACATCAACCCGCAATCTGTTTCAATTTCTGATGCGAATTTACAATTCCAATGTGACACGAGTTCAAAAGTTTATACATGCAATGGGAATGCTGCAAATTTACATTTTATTAAAGATAATAGTATTGATTTAATATGTACACATCCGCCATATGCCAATATTATTAGATATAGTAATGGAATAGAAGGAGATATTTCGCTGCTTGAAGTGGACGATTTTTTGACTGAAATAAACAAGGTGGCTGAGGAACTTTTTCGCATATTAAAAAAAGGCAAAATGTGTGCTGTGATGATAGGGGATGTGAGAAAACACGGAAAAGTCATCCCATTAGGGTTCCGATTGATGGAGTGCTTTTTGCAAGCAGGATTCACAAATCAGGAAATTATTATTAAAGAGCAACATAATTGCCGTTTTACAGATTATTGGAAGAGGAAGAATAATGGTTTTCTTCTGTTAGCTCACGAGTATGTATTTGTGTTTCAAAAGTAGTTTGATTCACAAAAATTAACAAAAAAACAATGTAGTAGTTGTTTTTTTTGAAATAAGCAAGTATAATGGAAATATAAAATTTGCCTTTAAAGGTATTTGGAGAAGAGGAACTAAGATGAGTAATTCAAGTGTTGCTCCATTTGTGAAATGGGCTGGCGGAAAGCGTCAGCTGCTTCCACAGATAAAGGAGAGAATGCCTGAAAAATATAATAGTTATTTTGAACCGTTTGTAGGTGGTGGAGCAGTGATTTTTGAGTTGTTGCCGACAAATGCTTTGATAAATGATATTAATAAGGCGTTAATAAATGCATATAGGCAAATATGTAATGCACCAGAGGCATTTTTGGCGGCAGTAAAGCAACTTGATGAAGCTATGTGGGAAGACGGTAAGAAATATTATTATTCACTTAGAGAACATTACAATGATAAATTGATGAAAGCAGAGTATGATGTGGAGTTGGCTGCGTTGTTTGTATTTATTAATAAACACTGCTTTAACGGACTGTATCGTGTAAATGGCAAGGGTTTATTTAATGTTCCATATAATAATAGTCGTAGAACTTCCGTAGATGAAAGTATTATCATGGAGGTTTCCAGATATCTTCAAGGAATTACGATTATGGATGGAGACTTTGAGGAAGCTTGTGAAGGAGCAGGGCAAGGAGATTTTGTTTTTATCGACAGCCCTTATGCGCCATTGAATCCCACTTCTTTTGAGTCATATACAAAAGAAGGATTTGACATTGAAAGTCATAGGCGATTGTCAAATCTATTTGACAAATTGACAAACAGAGGATGCTACTGTATGCTCACAAATCATAATACTGAATTGATAAATGAGTTGTATAGTGGAAAAGGATACAGAAGGGATGTTGTAAGTGTAAAGCGTATGATTAATTCAGATGCATCTAAGCGAGTTGGTGAAGAAATAATTATATGCAATTATTAAGGAGTCGAGATAATGGAGAGCTTATTTATTAAAAAAGTGCCATTATATTTCGAGACGGAAGAATCACAATTGGTATTGGGAGATTCTTTTAAAATTCTAACAAAAATGGAACCAGAATCTGTTGATATGATATTTGCAGATCCGCCTTATTTTTTAAGCAATGATGGCATTACCTGTCAAGGTGGAAAGATGGTTTCCGTAAATAAAGGCTCATGGGATAAACTTTCGGAAAGTGGGACTAGTGTCGAAGAAAAACATAAGTTTAACAGAAAGTGGATTAGGTTATGTAAGAAAGTACTAAAGCCGAATGGAACAATTTGGATATCCGGGACGCTGCATAATATTTACTCGATTGGTATGGCGTTGGAGCAGGAGGGCTTTAAGATAATTAACAACATAACTTGGCAGAAAACGAATCCGCCACCAAACTTGGCGTGTCGATGCTTCACACATTCAACCGAAACCATTTTATGGGCAAGGAAGAATGATAAGAAGTCTCGGCATTTTTTTAATTATCAGAAAATGAAGGAAATGAATGGCGGAAAACAGATGAAGGATGTGTGGACAGGTTCGCTGACAAAACCTTCGGAAAAAAAAGAAGGCAAGCATCCTACACAAAAGCCAGAATACTTGCTGGAAAAAATTGTGCTGGCATCTACGGAGGAAGGACAGGTTATATTGGACCCTTTCTGTGGTTCTGGAACTACTGGGGTGGAGGCTGTACGATTTGGACGGAAGTTTATTGGAATAGATATATGCCAAGAATACTTGGAGATATCGAAAAAAAGATTGGAGAAGGTGGCAGATGGCAGAGAGAGATTTTGATGAGTGGCTGAGTAAATTCAGACCGAGTATATCAAGCTATAATTACTATATTGATTTTGAAAAAGTGGTAAGAAATGTGGAAGAAATCAAGGTAGAATTAAATATCTTGAATTCGTTGATTGGCTCTAAAAATATCGAAGAAGAGTTTGAAAAGATAGTGACAAAGTATCCGGAAACTTTAAAATGCATTCCGCTACTTCTTGCAGTGAGAGGTAATGAGATTTATGCACAGGATGAAGAGGGGGCGTTCCTATATAATTTCAAAAAGATGAATTATGGTGTAGAGCAATACCGAGTATTCATGCATAAGACCGGATTATTTGATATGATTGCCAATCATTTGGTAAACAATCTTGTGGATTATGCTTTGGGTATTGAAACCGGATTGGACTCTAATGGGCGCAAGAATCGTGGAGGCCACCAGATGGAAGCTTTGGTTGAAAAGTATATTGTGGCAGCAGGCTTTGAGAAGAATGTAAATTATTTTAAGGAAATGTATCTTAAGAATATTGAAGAAAAATGGAATATTGATTTGTCTGCACTTTCCAATCAGGGTAAGGCTGCTAAACGATTTGATTTTGTAATCAAGACAGATGAGATGATTTATGCAATTGAAACAAACTTCTATGCGAGTGGAGGTTCTAAACTAAATGAAACGGCAAGAAGTTATAAAATGCTTTCACAAGAGGCAGATACAATCGATGGCTTTACATTTGTATGGTTTACGGATGGCATTGGCTGGAAGAGTGCAAGAGGTAATTTGAGGGAGACATTCGAAGTACTGGATACTATGTATAGTATTGATGATATGGAGAATGGGGTAATAAAAAGAAAGTTAGTGTGAGGGAAAAAGGATGGAATTTAAAGCAGTACCAAGAACGATAGCAGATACTTTAGATCTTAAAAGAAAATATGTAATTCCTAGATTTCAGCGTGAATATTCATGGGAAAATGATGAATTACAGGAATTGTGGGATGATTTGTTAGACTGTTTTACAGTGCATAATGGTAAATTATATCCTAATGAATATTTTATTGGAACGTTGGTTTTAGTAGGTGATGACGATGATAATATGAATATAAAGAGACAGGTCGTTGATGGTCAACAAAGATTGATGACAATAACTATTGCATTTTCTGTCATAAGAAAATTATTTCTTATGGAAAAAGAAGAAACTTTAGCAAATAAAGTATATTCATATATAATGGGTGAAGATGCTGATGGTGTCGAGTATGCTAAGTTGGAAACAGAGACTCCTAAACCATATTTTCAAATGAGAATACAAAAACGAGAACAGAATGAAAATATCTTACCAAATACAGATGAAGAAAAGAGAATATTAAATGCATATAATTATTTTGAAAGAAAATTATCAAGAAAAAACATTTTACAAGAAATAAAAAAAAGATATCGCATAGACGATAATAGATTGGACTATATTGAATTATTAAAACTATTTAGAGATCAGATTTTGCATTGCAAGGTAATATATGTGACAGTAAAAAGTTTTGATGATGCTTATGCAATATTTGAAGTTTTAAATGCAAAAGGAAAAGATTTAAGTCCAATTGATATAATAAAGAATTCTTTATTCTCAATTTTAAATGAAACTGAACCGGTAGATTTTGCTGAGGAGAGTTGGAAAAAGATAAAAAGAAAAACAGTAGGTAAATGTGATATTCAAACATTTTATAGACATTATTGGTTATCGAAATATGGATATTCGACAGCGAAGAAGTTAGTAAAAGAATTTAATGACAAGATAGGAAAAAATCAGTCTGAGTATACTATTTTTTTAAAAGAACTTGTTGAGGCGTCAGAAGATTACTATAAAATAGTTTATCCGAATAAAAATGATTGGTCTCAGCCGGAAGAAATAGATATATATTATGCGTTAGAGGCATGCGATATTTTTGATGTTACGCAAGTTAGAATATTTTTGTTGGCGTTGTTTGATGTAAAAAGAAAAAAGATGATATCTCATAAACAATTTTTAAGAATTATTAAATTTTTAGAGCAGTATCATTTTGTTTTTAATTCTATTTGTTCTATGCGTCCTTCAGGTTTAGAGAGAAGGTATTCGAGCTATGCTCGAAAATTAAGAATATGTAAAGATAAAAATGAAACAAAAAAATGTATTGATGAGTTGATAGCTACATTAAAAGAGGGATTACCAGCAAAAGAGATATTTGTTAGTAATTTTGTTAATGTACGATATACTTCTGATTTTGCAAAAGATAAAAAATTAGTACAGTATATTATTAAAAAGTATGAGTTTTATAATATGAATACGAATGAAGTTCAGCCTTTATCATTTACGATAGAACATATCATGCCTGAATCTACAAATAATAAAGAATGTGGAATGATTGGGAACCTGTTACCATTAGGAGATAAACTAAATTCGGAATTAATGGATAAGGCTTTTAAATATAAAATTAAAAAATATTCAGCATCTCAATATAAAACCGTGGAGAAATTTGTGCAACAGTATCAAAATAACGATGAATGGACGAAAGAGATGATATTTGATAGAACAAAGGAAATAGCAAAAAAAATGTTTGAGATGGTATATAATTAATTTGACGATTAAGACATAGTGAGTTTTATAATGGCTCAGTTGTCAAGACAAAAATTTGATATTTTTAT
>UMJI01011273.1_pt1 | contig 25031 bp, 19 predicted proteins | sample 1965991 | NCBI WGS metagenome assembly UMJI01 (sample SAMEA4836140, study PRJEB28245) | human gut metagenome | biome: gut microbiome; material: fecal sample | place: Denmark | collected 2008
CCTGCGGTACTTCGATCTCAGTTTCGCCTAAATTTCCACGTATCTTCTTTGTTTTCTTTCCGTTGCGGTAATTGGAGCTGTCCGAGCGTTCATATGAACGATACCCTAAGTGTTCATCCAGCTCTGCCTCAAGCATTTCCTGTATCGTGCCGCCCATCAGATCCCTGAGAGCATCCTCAATATCTTTTGCTGTCCTGATATCATATTCCTCGATCAGCTCTGCGATGATATTCTTCTTCCCCTCGCTCATCGGTTCTCTTTTTCTTCTTGCCATAAAAAATCAGCCTCCTGTGTTATTTATATTTTACCATAGTTGACTGCGTTTTTACAGACTTTTTTTCGGTGGGTCCAAACGACATCTTTTTGCCCTTGATGTTGTCGATGGAATAAGAATCCCCACTCTTATAGTTTTCAGCATCTGCTTCTCTGACTGCGAAAAAGCTATAATACAACGCATCATCCAATGTTCCGGATTCTCCGGAGAGTACAAACAGCGGATTTACTGCATCGTTGGCTTTCTTTGCCTGACAGTATCCCTCACCACCCATACTACATCCAATCTGTGCCGTTCCGTTGGAAAGAGATTCAATGGCAATCGCATAGTCCGTGGTTAACTTCTGTTCCACTTTCTTTCCGGTTGCCTGTTCAATCAGCTTGCCGACCTCATCTCTGGCAGCCTGATAATCCTCTGCGGATTCATTCGGATACTAAACCAATGTAATTGTATCGGAACTGCTGTCTGCACTTTTTGCAGCTGATTCACTGGAAGAAGCACTGCTTTCTGCGGTAGAAGAAGAATCTGTTCCAGTGGAAGAACCACATCCTGTAACGGCACTGCACAACATTGCAAGTGCCAGCATTACTGCTCCTAATTTTCTTGTTCTCATTTGAAAAACTCCTTTTTCACATTGTTTTAGAAATTTTCTTCGCAATTTCCGTTATTTATTATATCGTCCCTCCGTAAAGAACACTATCGCCACTCTGTGAAACTCTACAAAATAAATTTGGCGAATTGTTCGGTTCTCGTAAACAAAACTGGATATCTGAGAACAAGGTTGTTGCTTTGTTAATAACAGGTAAGCAGAAAACAGGCACGCTTTTATCCCGTTCTTTTTAGAACGGGATTCATTAGACAAAAGCGTACCTGTTCTTTTTCTTTGCTTTATTATTCAGTTTCTCGATTGTAATATTTTCCAGATTCAAATTATCATAAGTAATCTTGTGCCTTTTTCAGCAAGAATATTTATGCCATAGAATAGAAAAGTGCTCTCTGCATAACAGAGAGCACCTTATAGAAATAGAAGTGGTATTTCTTGCTATTTAATGGAACTGTTTTTTTCTGCGAACAATTGCAGTAATGATAAGGGTTGGAATCAAAAGTACAATGATTCCACCACCAATGAATAAGTACCACCATCTTGCAAACAATCCACCAACATAGATTTTTTTCAAGATCGGAAGATTGTTAATATTTCCAGCATTGTCTACCAACGTAGAACGAACATCCGTATACCCTTTTTCAATCATAAAACTGATGGTATGTGCATCTGCATCATAATCAAATCCGCCATCTTCATATTTCAATACATAGTCATTCGTCTGGATTTCACACTGATTTAAATCAATATCCGGAGAAACCCCTTCAATCGTAACCATTCGATGTTCTATTCCATAAAATCCACCGAAAAACGCTTCATTGACTTTTTGAACCGCAGATTCATATTCACCAACAGGCTTTACATTGTCAATATAGATATGTCCCAATGTAATTACCTGCTCACTGTTCTTAGAAGTTGCAACTGCATTCAATGTCAAATCCGTATCAATTGTATCTGCATTGTAATTCTGGGAAATATAACTGCTCTTTAATGTGACATCATACATATCAATCTGATTGATTTTCTTGCTGTCTTTTTTCACATCCAGATCCTCGCCGGTTACTTCTGTTCCGTCTATCTGAACTTCAAAATTCTTATCCTTTGTGATATAGGTAACGATTTCAATATCATCAAAGTCTGCAGAACGAATTCCGGTTTTATCAAACTTATATAACCCTGTGTGGTTTTTCTTATTACTGTGCGGAATATAGACCAAGAAATCGGTATCCCGCTGAATCACAAAGGTATGTGTAGATTCTTCACTGGCATTTCCTGCAACATCATAGGCAATACACTTTACTTCATAAATGCCATCTTGACTGAAAAATTTGTCATTCATCACAACAGAATCCGACTTTACATCAAATTCTTCTGATGCCACATCCATATCATATCCAACATGGTCTTCATTCTGCTTCATCCGATAAGAAACAACAGAATAATGAATCTTTGCAAGATTGCTATCAACAAATTGAATCGGCGTTGCAGACTTTTCTTTATTTTTGCTGGTAAATACAAGCACATCTAAATTTTCTGGTGATTTTAAAGCGGGTGCTGTTTGGTCGATTTCAAATACTGGAGAAGTCTTTTCTTCCATTGTTCTGCCAGAGGCATCTGTTGCACGGATTGCCACTTGATAAACATAATCTTTGGTAAACCGGAAACGAATGGTATGCTCATCCCCATTATTCACCCAACTGTTTTCAGAAATCAATTCTGATGTACAATCTTCTCTGTTGTCAGCTGTTAATTCCTGTCCCGCCTTGGTACGATAAATCCGAAGATTTACCAGACTTGGAACAAAGTTATGTTCTGTAATGGTAATGACCATTTCTTTATCCACTTTGAAGCTATTCTCTAAATCATTGAGAAACTGATCGAAATTATCTGTTTCTGTTGGGTCGGTCATATCTACATGGAAACTTCTTTCATTTCCACCAGAATAATTCACGGTTGCAACATGATCGCAACGGTCTGTTCCATCAATGCCAAATGTATAGTCCCCTTCACCAAATACAATCGTTGCAACATGTTCGGTGTTGGAAACACTGGTAAAGCTCAAGCCCGGAACTGTTCCAATCTCATTGGTAATGGATGCAAGGATTCTGGCTGCATCGAAATTTCGTTCAATTACTGTAATGGTTGCTGTTCTGTTTTCCCGATAATAGGCATCATTTCCGGCTGGAGAATCAAATTCCACATTGATGATTGGGGCAGTCTGGTCAATCGAGAAAATATCGGTCATCTTATCCGAAGTATTATTGGATCTGTCTGTCATATCAAATGCATACTGAATATTATTGTCATCTGCTGACAGCTGATAATTGCAAACAACTTCTGTAACAAGGTTTTCATCCATTGCAGTGATTGTCCAGCCATCTCCAAGATCTTGTCCAACAGTATTTCCGGTGTTGTCAATTGTAATTGTCCGAATGTCCTGTGTATCCTTTTCCGAAGAAACAGCATAACTAATGTCACGAATGCCGGACATCGTATCACTGATTCGGACAGTAAAGTTTACATTGCTGTCATACAGGGAATGTCCTTCTTCATCTGTATAACCGCTTCCATCCAAACCAATAATTTCAATGTGTTCTTCCGATTCATGCCGTTCCGGCGTATCTACAACAAAAGACTGTGGGGTTTCTTCTTCTGACTCATTTCCAACATAGTCAAATCCTTTTACATAAATCTGTCCTTTAAAGTCCTTTGGAATGTTGAAAGAGGCTTGACCGGATGCATTGATTCGGGCAGTTCCTGTTGTTTCATTGTCCTTTACGCCATTGTTATAGGAAACCATCTTATATTCAATTCGGTGCAACCCAGAAGACGGTTCTTCATCTGTTACATTTGCCGTTGCAACCAAATCCGTTTTAAAGTAAAACCCATACTCTAAAACATCAATAAACTCAAATGCTGATGTATAATTATCCGCTGATGGAATCGAAAAATCAATGGAATCGACATGCGGCGGTTTTTTGTCAATATAATAATCTGTTTCTGCATCGTTCCGATTGCCGGCATTGTCTTCTACTTCTACTCGAATAACATAATGTCCATCTTGCGGTGCATGACCAGTATTACTTAAAAAAGTAATCAATTTGTCTGTGCTAAGTTTATAAGTATGCAGTGCTGTATCTGGTAGTGCTGTATCTGGTTTGGATTGTGACATCGTATCCGACTCTGTTAAAAAACTCAAATCATTACCATTGACAGTAACAGAAACATGATGGATACCAGAATCTTGATCCTGAACCTGAATGGTGATTTCTTTATCGAAACGATACCATGTTGTATCATCTGTTCGTGTTTCACCATCACTGATCGGTTTTTGCACTTCAACAGTCGGCTTGATTTGCTCAATCATGAAATTTTTGCTGGGTGTTTCCGCTTCCCCACTTGTTCCATCTCCACCATGGATTTTGGTAAAGGTGTTAGAACTATGTCCGAATCGGTCTGTAACACGAAGAGAAATCATCCCTTCCATCGCAGTTTCTGTGAAATCGGAATAGACACTACCAGCAGCAGGAATCTCGAAATCATATTCGTTTTTCTCGCTATTAAAGTTCATCTTTACATAATCGTCTGGATATTCCGCATCTTCCTTGATTGCCATCCAAACGGCATCCTCTGCAAGACCGCTATCATTTGGAGCGTCACTCGCTTGTACCGTAACCCGGATTTTGTCATTGGAGTAAATCCCAAAAGACAAGATTCTTAAAACACGATCGAATCCTGTTTCTGTTTTGGTCACTGACACTTGATTGATGGTTGGTTTTTCAAAATCTTTGAATACTTCCACCGGCTTTGCTGTATTTTCAATCTGATTTCCATCCGAATCCATGTCCGATGTGTTTCCAGCTTTATCATAGAAAATTGCATGAACCGTATATTTATGCTCTTGATTTTCATCTAATGCCGCACCAGACTCCGTGGAAGTGAGAGATACTGTATTTTCTTCCCCAAACAGCTTCTCTCCATTCGTGGATGTTTTAGAACCGATTACGCTCCAATCCACCTTATACGAATTCTTGTCTTGAATGGTAAACGAAAATCCAATTTCATCATCTCGGTCAAACCAATTTTTTCCGTCAATCTTTTTTGGAATAGAGGTTAATGCAATTGTTCCAGACGGCGGTGTAAAGTCTGTACTGAAAGACAATGGGTTCATTTCATTGATATTTCCACTGTTATCCGTGATGATGACAGACAACACATGTGCTCCCTCTGCAAAATCCCCAATGGGAATCTGATAGGTCTTTTCTGCAACAAAATCTGTACCTGTTGTGAAATCTTCCTGTTGCAAGATTTTTTCGTCATCTTGAATGACAACTTTTGCAATACCAGAATCACTATCAGAAACAGGAATGGAAATATTCTGGTTCTTCACTGATAAGCCATACCAGTTTATCTCGTCTATCGTACTATTAAATGCAGGATTGTCAATTTTCCCATTTGGAGATCCTTTTTCCACTGCAAAACGTCCAATCGGCTCAAAATTACTGAGTGCTCCATCACTGGCGTAAATTTTCAGGTTCTCATAATGGCAATGATTCAAATCAAAATAATAATCGTTCTCCTGCTCTTCTACGTTTTGACACGAAACCGATAATGCATTGTCGCCATCATAGAGTTGAACAGATTTGACCAAATGATTATCGGTTGCACAAACTACAATTCTAATTGGAACTTGAGAAAAATACCCGTAACGATAAGCATGAAGGACATCTGTTCCAGCTTCTACCCATTCGCCATCTTCATTTTGATATTGGAACTCATAGCTTTCAATTTTCGGGGCTTCCCCATCCACTTTTTTCTTTCCATGGAAGGTATTTTGATTTCCCGCTTTGTCGATTGCTTCGATTTCAATATCAACAGTTCCATTCTCTTCACTGAAATCAAATCTATAATGATTCGGATCAGCGGATTTTGTAGGTGTAAATTCCTGTCCATTGATTCTGACCAATACAGTTTCAATCCCAGAATCCGCATCATTCACATCAAATTGTAAGGAATCTGTCCATTCCCCATCATCACCAGAAACATGAATCTCTGGTTCGATGTTTTCCAATAAGAATTCCCCATTCCGAAATCCCTCTAGTTTCAAAGACTGTCTTGCACTGGTTTTTCCATCTACTTCTATTTCAGCAGACAATTTCAATGGAATCGCAGAATGTTCGGGCAAATCAATGCTGAATTTATGGAAAAATATATTCACTGCTTCTCCAAATTCCCCTGTTGTTCCAGATGAAGTTTTTGTTACTTCTTCTACCAGTTCTTCCCCATTGAAAAGACGGAGGGTTGCATTGTCTGCATTTGCATATCCTGTAACCGCCACAGAAACCGACTGGTTGAAAAATCCTTTCCGAATATCCAAACCATCTCCTTCGAGTGTGGCTGTTTCATCTATCCAAAAATCATTTTCTGCCACTTCTACAGAATTGCTCGCCGTGATTGCACCATAATATGGATTTTCCTCTGTATCCTCTACATTTTTCAGATAATACAAATAATTCCCATTTTCATCGATAATTTCTGCTTTTACATCATCCTGAAAAGATTGCGGATCTGTAGATTGACTAATTTGAAATCGGTCGTCCGTCGGCTTTAAGAAAACAGAACCATCATCTTCTGTTGTAACCGAAACATCTTCTTCCGGTACGTACGTTTTCACAGTGAATTCCTGCTCAAATTCCGAATCCATCCAATATGAAACGCCGTCGACTTCCAGCGGTTCCTCTGGATTCCAATCACTTTCCATCTGTATTTTGTACAGCGTATCATTTTCCGGACTTTCTTCACAATCTTCCGGCGGATTTTCTTCGTCTTCCACTTGAACATAATTAAGTGTAAAGTGATGCTCTTCCAAAGCATTATATACACTTTCCGGAATCTCTTCTGTGTCATCTGCGGAAGATTGCAGATGATAGTATTTTGGAAGATACGTTGAATCTTCTGCAAGTTCAGAAAGATCTGGTTTTTCCTGTCCATAATAAATGGAATCCGGGAAAAAATCTTCAAATACAATTTTTAATGAAACCGTTTCTTCATCCTCTGTCGCAGATGCCTCTTCTACACTGCTAACACTTTCTTCTGAATAAACATCCTCCTGTTGTGTCTGTGTGGGCATTGTTTCGTCGTCCTTTGCAGTTACAACAAGCCCCTGAGGTATGTTACTGCAAATCATGCCGAAAGAAAGAAGAAAACTCAATACCCTTTTCTTCATACACGACCCCTCCGCTTCAAATAAAAATAAGTTTCTATTGAAAAAAGCAGCAACGCCAAATCCATGGATATGAGCGTGATGCTATTTTTCCAAAAACATAGAATCATAATCAACAGGAAAAGAAAGAATAATACGGGAATTCCCATCCATTTTTCTTTTCCCGTTGGTTTTTTTGTTTCTGCATGCTTTTTTAAAGCATTTGCCCCCAAAAGCTGCAACCCAATCCCCAATAATAAACCAATCCAAAATATCGCTGCTAAAAAATAAGCAACGCCTGAAAATCCATGCTTCAAATTCAAAAATGGAATTCCAAAAAGACTTCCAGAAGACAATCCAAAAAAGAAAATGGAAAGATGATTCCACCTAGAAATTTTTTGTTTCATATCCGATATTCATCCTCATATTGAAAATAAAATTCCAACACCTTTGGTGTTTCCGCCGGCTTTGGTCGGTCTGGAATCGGCGTTGCCGGTTTCTGCACATGTGTAAAATGATTTTCCAGTTCTGGAATGCTGGTTCTTTTCAATGGTACAGAACTAGACGCATTTTGAACGGAACATTCTGCATATGCAGTTGCAAATACAGATTTATGATTTCTGGATTTCAGATTTTGGTATTTATACCGCTTATAGAGCATAAATCCAATGAGAATCAGCAGTGTAATGATAATGACAAGCAGCACATAGACAGCAATGGGAAGATATTTTAGCCATGTATTATTATTTAAAATGAAATGATCCAACTAAAACGCCTCCTTTTCAGACAAATGGACTTTTCAAGTCGTCCACAGAAATGCCTTTTGCATCTGCAATGCTTTTTTTGATGTTAGAATCATTCATCAAAATCTTATTCAAATAGAACAAGGCATTATAATATTCCGATTGATTCCCGTATTTTTCCAGCGTATCATAAGAGCCAACTGGATTACTGCTGTAGTTTGCGATTGCATTTGCAATCTGCATGCCATCACAATGCACAACATCAAGTGATTTTCGGATAGACAGCGATTCTGAAATTGTCTTTGCATTGATGTCATTCAAATGCTGCATGATGGTATTGACATAAGTTACCATAATTTCTTCATCACTGGTATAATCCAGACACTTTAACAGCACTTCTTCCAGTTCAGTTTTGCTGACGCTATCATCGTCTTGATAAGCAACTTGAAGAACATCCAAATAAGATTGTTTTTCTTCCGGATTAGCTTCAATCAAAGCAATTGCGGTATCTTTATAGTCCGCAATATTATGCTCGGTGTAATCTTCCGCCATCAACTGGAAATTGTTTTTTGCAATTTCAAACGTCAAGTGGCTTCTTCTTGCGTTAATCGCCAAAGAAAGAATCAACAAAAAGCAAAAAAAACCTGTAAGAATGCTGAGAATTAATAGCGTTTTTCTTGGCTTATCTCGCTCCAGTAATTTTTGTTCGGCATAAACTGCCGCTGACTTCAATTCTTCAAACGATTGATAGCGGTCATTTGGATTCTTTTGGGTACATTTTACAATCAATGCTTCCAATTCGGGAATATAGCCTTTTGGCGTATTAAATAAATCCCGCTTAAAATATCCCTGCTCCGTCGGCTTGATGTGAATATTTGGCTGTGGATTGATGCAATCCCATAGTGTTGCACCAAAGGAAAAAATATCACTTCTTTGATCCACAATGCCCGTAGAGGGAAGATTCAGGGCATTTCTCATTGCCACAGAATCACAGCATTCTGGAGCAGCGAAACCATTCGTGCCATATACGCCGATATTATTTCCGAATTCTTTATTTAAAGACACAACGGAAGAAGCCGGATCCATTTCCATGGATTTCCCAAAGTCAATGACGGTGATGGATTCCGTTTCGTTGGAAACCATAATGTTTTCCGGCTTAATATCCAGATGCAAAAAATGGTGTTCTTCTGTCACATGCGACATGATTTCACAAAATTGCATCGTCCATTGCAACAGCTTTCGCTGAAATTCGACAACCTGCTCATAAGATGCATTTAAAAGTGGCGTGTGACCAATGATTCCCTTTGATTCATCTCCGTTACAATATTCATTCAAATCGCACCCAGCAATATAGTCCTCTATGATACAAAAATAGTGTGCATAGGGTGAGGTGAGGTTTGCACACTGCTTCTTTTTATTGTCAGGAACAATTCGATATAATTCCTGAAGAAGCTGAACAGGAATCACAGGAATCACCCCTGCCAATTTGCTCGTACTGCACTGTTCTAGGCGGCTCAGTGTTTTTAGTTCGTAACTAAAAAAATCACCCCATCGTTCCATATCTCTGAATTTCAGGGCATAAGTACGACCGACCGACTTTTTCTCTCCCTTAAAAACAATACTTTCGCCGCCGACAGCAATAAATTTATTGATGGTATATTCTTCTATTTCATCATAAATAATACCATTCATATCACTTTTTTTATGTTCCATATTAACCACTTTTCGTTAAAACTAATGCAGTAATATCGTCTGTTTCCCCAAGTTTTACAAGATGGTCAACAGTCGTTTCGATTGCATGAATCAGTTCCGTCCGATTGTAACATTCCAGTAAATCTTGATAGAAATCTGGAAATGAACAACGCTTATAAAATCCATCTGAACACAAAACATAACTGCTGTTGGGATGATACTGCTCTACCGAAAAGGAAATTTTAATTTCCCGGTCATTTTTTCCACCAATATGCATGGAAATGCTGTATCCATCTTCTGCCTTATCATCTTGTGTCATACAACGCACTTGTCCATTTCCAGGTAATTCATATAGACGACTATCTCCAGCATTAAAAATCAATACTTGATTCTCATCTGTCACCATTCCGCAAACCGTACAGCAGGTATCTTTATCCGCATGAAGATCCGAATAATGATTCAAAGCATGGTTATACTGCATCATTTGCTGTTGAATTTCTTTTGCTGTATCATTTAAATCAAATACATGATTGGGAAAATACTGTGACGCCCATTCTAAAAGCCATAATGTGGTATTATAGCTTTCATATTTTCCCTGATACCCCAGTGAAATACCATCTGCAATCACTGCAAGTGTGATTTCATTTTGTTTGGCATCTAACAAACGAACTGCACCAAACTGGTCTTGATTGACATGAATTTGATTGACACATTGCCTGGAATATCCGGCACAAAGTATACTCATACTTGTTACTCCTTACCGATGTTCCGATGGGGTGTAATTTGACAATCTGTCATCGAAATCTGGTTCGGGTGCAGCATTTCCCACATCAAATGTTCTTCTGGTCGGCGTTGGATTGGACGCTCTGCCACCATCTGTGTTATTTGCTCCATACGCTCCTCCAACACTGGAAAATGACAGTGATACCGGTTTTTCCGGTATCGGTGTATTGCCTGTTCGCTGTCTGGTTGGTGTTGGGTTGGATGCTCTAGATGCAATTTGTTCCGGCGTAAAAGAACCCGTACTGGTCATAACGGGTGTATCAAATTCTTTGCATCTTCTTGGCGTTGGGTTGGAAGGGCGACTATCCCCTTCATAAGAAACAACATCCGATTCAACAGAAGTCATTGTTCTCCTTCTGGTTGGCGTTGGATTGGATGCACGGGAATCAATGGTTGCTGCTTCCAAGTCCTCTCCGCTTCTGCCCGATGGCATAGGGTGCGATAGTCTTAAATCGGAATTGTTCTCTTCTGTTGGAGCGGTTGGAATTGAACCATCTACAGAACTGCGTCTTGATGGTGTCGGATTGGATGTCCGTTCTGAAAAGCCCGTATTGGGGTCAAATCCTTCTTCAGGAATGTGTTTAAATACTAAATCACTCATACTGCATCCCTCCTACTTATTTGTTCGCTTCCGGATTGCGGTTGTAATCACCCAATGCTTTATCACATTCATCAAATATCTGTCGGCAATCTGTCAGCGTATCACACATCAACTTTAGAATGTCATAAATATCATTGATATTTGCTTTCACCTTTTTGGCATCAATTTCAAAGGCATCTGCACCTTCTCCAACCCAGTTGCTGAGAAGCGTTTTTACAATATCATCATAAGTCGTATTGATTTGATGATATCTTTGTACAAGTGATTCTTTTTGTGCCATAAAGGTATCAAATGACTTGGTATCCAATAATACATATTCACTGCTCTCTGCCATATCGCTCACCCCTTGTTATGCTTTCAAAAATTTTACTTTCTTCAATTCATCGCTTTCAATATCGTAAAAATATCCGTCCCCTAATTCACAGCGTGCATATTCTGTTTTTAGTTCTTTGACATCCATTTCTCCAAAAACAGAACGACTGCCCTTATCGGAAACAAACTCTGCAATATTGTCCAGCAAAAATGCAGCCGAAAAACTATTATTTAAATAGGATTCTGCTTCCCGGTCACCGCTGCTAATTTTGCGAATATCAGAATAAATAAAATAATATCCTTTTTCTTCTGCATTTGCAGCCATCTTAGAAAACGCACTGATTAAATTCTTGCCGGAGCTTTGAAACAGCATTTTGCTTTGCAAAATAAATACCGTAGTTGGATTTTCCAATTCTTGAAATCCTCTGGAATTCCCCGGTTTGGGACAGTAGCCTTGCTGATCCAAAAATTCTGTAAGCTGGTCAATCTTATTAAAATAAATCGAGTTCGCATCCTCTGGATTATGGAAACATTCCAGCTGCTTTCGCCCATCGTCAATATATACCATTCGATAATCAGAATGCTTTTCCTTGATAGAATGAATAAGCACCGTTAAGAGATTGGTCTTTCCGAATTTCTTTCTTCCATAAATGCTAATCGTGTGCATTTCTTCCAAATTCACTTGAATCGGCAAATGGTCATAGTAATCCAGACCAACTGTAACAACTTCTTTTTCTCGTTCGATTTCTGCAATGGTCATTCCATCAGAGGAATATTCGGAGAAATTATCACGATTTAACTCTTCTCCAAAGCCCCGCAGTTTTGCTGCTTGATAAGGCAATTTGGATTGTGCAGAAAGAAAGGCAGACCATTCCGCTTTTTCTTCTTCAAATGGTAAAAATGCTTGAAATTCTCTTGCTTTTCCGTCAATGATGGAAACGCCACGTCCTGCATTTTTCATTGGTTCATTGATTTTCATACCGAATACATCAATGTATGTTTCCAACGGAACATCAAAGACATATTTTTGGTCAAAGCTTGCTAAGAATTTTCCAAGCCCATTGCTTGTATCACAGGCAGTAAAAACAACACTCAACCCTTTTGACCGACCATCTCGACAAAATTTAAACAAAGTATCTTGATAAGAAGTATATCGTTCATCCGAAAGAAATGTGTTCACATTGTCAATGATCAAGGTGATATGTAATGGTTTTTGTCCAGAAGCAGTTTGATAGGCTTCCATGAATTGGGCAGATTTGAGTTTTTTGATGTTGGTTTCCAGTTTGTTTTCAACCGTTTTGAATACACGTCGAATATTTTCTTCATTGGAATTGTCAAAACAAGCAGCAACCAACGGAAGATTGCCATACTCACATAAATTTCCGCCAAAATCAATGATATAGGTTTCTTCTGCATCTTCCGGCTGGAAATTTTGATGCATCCGAACTAAAAGCGTCTTTAAAAATGTGGTTTTTCCACTCAAATGGCTGCCAAATATTATCGCATTGCTTTGAAAGATGTCAATATTCAAAAGCGGCTGTGTTTGTGTATCAAGGTCATCGTAGATTCCCATTTGTAATGCTTTCATAATCTATTCGACCTCCCTTACTGGTTCATATTTTCCATCCTGATAGGCATAAATCACATTGTCTTTCAGAATCATTTTATTTGGTAATGGCTTCTGGAAAACAATATGCGGAGCAGGATAACGGCTGCTGTTTAAGTCATAATATGTTTTGATTGCACCAACAATTGCGTTCAATTGCGTTTCCAACCGACCGGAATTCTCCAGTTCTTTTTTTCTCTGGATATATTCTAAGTTGTCTGTTTCGGAACGATAAAAAACAGTATATGCTCCCGTTTTGCTTGCCTCAACAATTTCAATCGGTGCTTCCATGTTGTCTTCTACGGTAGCTCCAGAATATGCGGATTGAAAATATTCAAACTTTGAGCCAGTTCCAACCAACAAATACCCTCTGCCGTTTCCCGGCATCGTTGGGCTTGCCGCAAGGTCATTTCCAATCATTTCTTTCGATGCTTGGCGGGTGGCAACTTTCAAACAAAGCCGAGATTTAGAGTTTACACGAATATCATCTGTAATTGCTCCTTCAATGTTCTGAGAAATCAAGATGATGTGAAATCCAAGGCTTCTGCCGACACGTGCAAGCGTTGTAATCTCACCGATAAAATCAATGTCGTTATTTTCAGAAGAAAACCGTTTCAGTTCTGTAAATTCATCCACAACCAAAATCAAATGAGAAAGCGGATCATTCTTTGCTTGATTTCGAATTGCCTGTTCTTCTTTTTTACTCATTTCCTCTTTGTTTTCTCCCCGCAGCCGGTTATTAATGCTCTTGATATGAGAAGTAATATCTCGGCAGGCTTTAATGTATCCATTGATACTATCCACATGCATGGAATTGAACAAAATCTTTCTTCTGCGGATTTCAGATGTCAATGCATTTAAGAACCGTTTCAGCATATATTCTGCACCCGTTCCATTTTCATCCCCATCAACATCGGTTACCGAACCGACAACATGCGGCAATGTTCCGATTCGTTTGATAAATCCGCCACCTTTCATGTCCACCAGCATCAGGTTAATTTCATCTGGTCGAAAACACAGGCAAAGTCCCAACAGATAGGAAATAATGGTTTCAGATTTACCAGAACCAGTTGTTCCCGCAACCAACATATGTGGCCCATCTTGTTTTTCGTGAAGGTCTAAAATGGTAACACCGCTTTCCGTTTTTCCAATCGGAACGCCAATGGATTTTTGTACATCATAATTTCGTTTGCCATTTTTGCCTTCCCAAAAAGCACCAATATCAATCTGACCTTTTTTTAAGCCATATAATTCAAATAAATTGACTGTGGAAGGTACTTTTCCGTTTGCAGAAATTTTCGCATAACTCAAAGCTGACAGAATCTTATAGGAGTTGTAAAGATGCCGATCCCAATTTTCTTTCAAAGAAAATGCAAAATGCTGTTTCAGTTTTTCATTTTCATGTGGAACAAGTTCTGCATACTGGTCATGAATGGTAATCACATGATCGCAATATTTTGGCAGATGTTCTTTATAGAGCTTCGGAAATAAAAAAGTCAACCCCAATGTATTTTCATAAGGTTTTCCTTCCTCCGGAACTTCTGGAAGATATTGAGCAAAAGCATGTTCTTTTAAGTTGTATTCCTCATAGACGATAAATACAATGTGCGGAAGCCGGCTATTTTTTCCGGATGCCCGTTCTCCCATAATATTCAGCATAATGCTAAAAATAGAGTTTGCACCATCATCCTGAAAGACAAATTGAGAGCGATCGGAAAATAGTTCTCTAAAGTGCGGGAGAAATTTATAAATGCTGATATTCTTTTCAATTTCATTTGGATTTTCAGTCTTTGGGAACAAAATGACAAATTGTAAGTCATCCGGAGAATGATAGAAACAAAGGTCAAAAATCATGCGTTCTATCAAAAAGTCTGTTGCATTTACATTTTGAGATACAATTCCCAAGCAGCCGCAATTTTTCAAAGAAAAAAGAAGTGGAGCATTGACCATATGCTCATATCTCTTTGCGATAAAATTTGGAAGGTTGCTCAAATAATATGTTTTATCCTCGGTGTACTTATAATTTTTGTCGCTCGGAATGAAAATATGAACCTGATTGTTTTCAAATTCAAAATTCGCAGCGGAAAAAACAGTATCCTTTCCTGCTCCTTTTATTTCAAACTCATTTTTAATATCGTTGGAAACGCCCAATCGAACTGAAAGAAAATCGGGGTCTTCTAATACTCTGCTAAAAATATGTGCAGACATACTATATACACTCTGATTCACATTGTTGCTATCCAAAATATCATTGACATCCGGATATAATTCACAGAGCTTCTTGACGTCCAATCCTTTTCGCTGCTGAATCTCTGCAATGGTTTTTGCAATATAAGACTGGTAATGTTCCCGCCAATCTTTCAGATTCTTTTTATAGGTTTTATGTTGCCGCACATAATTGACAATGGAGGTCGTAAGCGTTGCAACACTCATCGAAGCACTTAATGCAATCATTCCAATTCCACCATTGTTCATCAACAGCCCTCGAATGAGCATCGTAGAAGAAACCATCATCACAGTTGGAAGCAGCACAAAAAAAAGATTTTGAGATTGTTTTTGTGGTGGGTCAGAAGGTGGAATGATTTCAACTGGGGTATGGTCAAATTGATACATCTGCCGGGTGCTGATATTATATTCTGGAAAAATAATTGCAGTATTTGCCTTGTTATTGGGATTAAATGCCGGAATGATATTAGAAGTATTGACCTCATACGTTTCATATTTCTGCGTGCAGTCAAAAACAATTCGAGTGGAAGTAATGAAACCAATTTCATATAATTTTTTTCTAAGGTCTTCTTGCTTTAAAATCAATCGTCCAATTTGGTCTTTTTGAAAAATCAGAGCGTTATTATAAGAGGTAAGGGTTAACTTTGGAAAATTCCCAGCACTGTCAATGGTGCGTAAACAATCGTTATAGATGTTTACACAAATTTGATAGACCCCTTCCTTACATTTCTTTTTCAGACCATATTGGATTCCGTCAAGAAGCTGTCTTAATGTAATATCTCTTAAAACAATCAGTTCCATGACAATTCCGACACCACGCTCATCATTAAACTGAACGCCAATCAACAATTTATTACTTTCCATATTGCCTCCAGATGATTTTGTTAGCCACGATTTACAGTGATATTTTGAATCGTTATTGTTGTATAATTTCCCAAGAGAATCTTGCTGCCTGCTGCCAAAACAGTCGCCTGTCCACTCCGAATATCTTCTCTTTTTTGACTGGTTTCAACGGAAAACATTGCATTTTTTGCAATGTTTCTTATTATAACGGTGCTTGTTTTTTTGTCATAAACCAAGGAAAATGCATTTCTGCCAATACTGCTGATGTCCTCATTGGTTGCATTTTCACAAATTGCTTTTTGGTTTTTCGGAAGTGGAGTTCGGTCGTTGGAAGTTGGTTCTAACGTTCTTCCAACTTTAAAATCAGAAGAAATTGGAAATCCCCAAGTATCCACACCGACACCATTTTGATCTCGTTCGTCACTTTTTGTAATTTGAACAGTTAGCTTGCACTGCAACGATTTTTTGGATCTTAAAATGAAAAAAACGGCTGCCGCAGCTCCAAGAATCACAACTCCGCCGATTGATAACCATATAACAGGCAAAAATGACTTTTTAGAATTGCCTTTTTTTCTATTTGCTTCTTGTGTTATGGTAACTTTTGTCGTTTCCCTTGCTCGTGTGGTTGTCATTACAGGTTCTTCTGTTATGAATGTAGTAACAGTTGGTGCAAGTTCTGCCTGTGGAAACATAATAGATCCAAGTGAAAGATTAGAACCACCATTTTTAATAGTAATGCCCTTTACTTCACCAGTTGTCACGTCATTGGTCAGGTTGACTTTCATGAGTGATACCGTTTCAGGAATTAACGCATCAAACTTTGTACCGCTGTTAAAAAGCGTATAAGTATTCGAGCCAAGCTTTGCAATTGCGGTCAAATTGACATCCTGTTGATTGCCTTCGCTCACTTGCACTACGTCGATATGATAGCGGCTGTTCTCACTGATGATACTTCTCATATAATCAAATGAAGTTCCTTCAATCGAATCTACCCCATCTGTAATTAAAACGGTTCGGTAATAGATATCCTGATTGGAATCCATTTGATTGGTAATGTTTACAACTGCATCATAGACCAAGCTTGCTTGCCCATTAAAATCCACTTTTGATAATTCATAGTTTATAAACTCTGGGTCATTGGAGTAATTATCAGCAAGAACCGTTGTTTGCGTGTCAAACATTGCAATCTTCACGCTTTCTGTTCCCGGCATCACGGAAACATAACTACTGATTGCGTTTTTCACTTCTTCCCGAAGACTGTACGGCATAGAAGTAGAATTATCAATCAGAAAGATGGTATGGATTGGCACATCAGAATTTCTCACTTCTGCATCAAAGGTTTCATTTCCAATCAAAATACTGGCATTGTCCTGTAATGGTTCAGAAGTAAAGATTTTCATAGATGTTCCGTCATCGGAAAAATACACCTGCAACGGTTCTGTTCCAGCTGTTGCATAGACATTCATTCCAGTCAAATTGAACATCATGGCAGAAACGATCAGCGGTAATATTATTTTTCTTATTTTCATCATTGCATCACTCATTTTATAAATTAAACAATGGATTCCATGATTTCTTGAATAGCTGTCTGAAAATCTGGTGATTCTGGAACAGCAATGTGTTCTGAATTTGACAGCATTACAGGTGGAATCGAAATGGAATGCATTGTAGGATAGTCAATATGGAAATCTGTCTTTTTGACAGAGGACTCTATTTTTTCGGGTGGATGGATTGTGATTTTCGGTACAGAAATTTCATCATACGGAATAGAGAGCGGCTGCAAGGAACTATCTGCTTGTGCAGCGGATTTTAAACACTCGTTCAAATGCTCAAATGTATTTGTATGAACTTCCGGTACAGAAATTTCGCTTTTCTGAATGGATATTGGCTGTAAAGAAATGTTGCATGTTGAGATTTCCGGAATTGTCATTTCTGGTAATTGCAATGCAACATGTGCCTGTTCTGGCATTGTCATTTGCGGAACAGCCATTTTTTCCATAGGCTCTGGATGAGCTGTAACTTTAAAATTCGTTTGGAATTGCGGAACGGTTTCTCCTGGCAAGTCAATCGCAGCTGGCTGAAAATCTACAACAGGAGTAACGGAAGGCAGTGCAAACTTCTTGACAGAAAGAACTTCCACCGAAACTTTTTCAATCGCAATTTCTTCCAATTTTGGAAGCTGTATGGTTGTTTGCGGAATATCCAATGTTGGTTTTTCCAATGCAACCACAGGTTGTTCTTTGGAAATAGAAATGCTGGGAAAATCAAATGAAATGGCAACTTGCTGCATCGTAATATCTGGAATCTTCACAGATCCATTTTTCAAATCATAGGAAACAGCAGGAATTGCAGTTGGAGCAATCTTCACATCTGGCATTTTCAGCATTGTCATTTTTGGCGGTGTATCGTAGGAAATTTCTGGCATTCCCATCGAAATTTCAAAAGGATGACAAGTTGAAATATCTGGAACGGATGGGTAATCCAACTCAGAAAAATGCATTGCAATTGGCTGGATTACAATGGGATTCAGTGCGGAAACATCCGGACAATCTATTTTTGAATCATGCATTGCAATTTCCGGCATTGCAGACAGCGTTTCAAAAACTGGAACGCTGTCTACTGCAATTTGAACCGGGTCAATGGTTACTTCCGGCATTGCTGCCGGAAGATTCAAAGGTTTTAACGCAAACTGTTCTGCTTCTAAGTGTAAATCTTTCCCGCTAAGTTTTGCAAATTCGCCTTTTAGCTGTAAGATTACCTCAGTCATTTCATATTCAAATAGTTCTTTGTTTCTCTCTACATCCGAAAGACGTTCTGTTTCTTGTTTCATCATGCACCTCTCTTAGCGGCAAGTTCGATTTAACCTAAAGTTGCTGGGATATTTTCTGCAATCTGCTGATCTGCTTTCTGCATTTGCGAAATATTTGATTGAAGCAAATCAGCCAAAGACTCCAACAGCTTCGGAACAGTTGTATTCATATATTCTTTCACAGGGCCGGAAATAAAAGAACTCATTTTGTCTTTGCTATCGCCTTCCCAACTGCCAATTGCAGAAAGAAAATCGCTTTCAAAAGTACCTGCTGCAGATCTATACTGACTTGCTAAATCTTTGATCTGCGTTACTGCTGTATTCATTTCATCATACTTAAAAACAATATCTGCCATGATAAATCTCCTCCTTTTTATTGTGCAGATGCACCCTCACCAGGGTTTCTATTAAAATCAGCAAGCTGTGGGTCAACAGTATTGAGCAGCTGCTGCTGAATGTTATCCAACATGGTCTTAATGCTTGCAGTCAGAGAATTTCCCTGCTGGGTAAGGTTTTCTGTAATTGCCGGAAGCACCTTATTGGTATAAAAATCCTTATAGCCTTCCGCTGCTTCCCCGTTGAAGTTGCTGCTTGTCAGGGTGTTCATAATTTGTTCCAGTTCTCCATTCAAAGATTCGATGGAAGAAATGTAAGTGTCAACGCTTGCTTTCGCACTTTCGACAATTGCACTTGTAAGAATTGTAGACATAGAAATAACTCCTTTCAATCAATGAACATTTTCGTTCTTGTCTGCGTGGTTTTATGCTTGATAGGACTGAATTGTGGTATTCAATGTTCCATATTCTGTAAACACCGTTGCATAAGCTGTTTTGACATCATTCAACGTTGTAGAAATATGGTCAATGACCAACTTCTGTTTGTCAAGTGGCTGCAACAAATTGTCTTCACAGGAACGAATGAATTTTCTGCCGGCTGGCGTATCAAATCCTTTTTTTAAAACGTCCAGCAAATATACAATATCATCTCGCAGACTCTGAAGCTGTACCGCTAAATCTGAAAAGTCAGCAATTGCCTTTTCAAATGCTGCATCGTCCAGCACAACATCATTCATATTATTCAACCAGCCCATATCATCACCCCCTTTCTATTTTTACATTTTCTGTAACTCCTTTCTGCATTCGTTGATGTATGCCATCAATGCTTCCTTTTCGTCCAGCACCAACAAACTTGCCATCTCTTCCGCTTTCGCAAATTTTCCGCTTTCTGCGTACATTCTTGTTCGGAAAATAACCGCAAAGCTGTTGCCCGGACTTTGAATCATCTTGTTTCTATAAAAAGCAATTGCTTCTGCATACTTTCTATCTGCCATTTCCTTAGAGAATGCAGGGGACGTACCAACTAATTTTCTCATAGAGAATGCCTCTGCATATCGTCCAAAATAGGATTGATATTCATTCTCGCTGTGTTTCAGCAGACCGCCGAACTGATAAGCATTCTCATAATCTTCCATTGCAAGATAGCAGGACAACAAGGTAAAATACAATCGATCATAAGAAACTTCTGTTACTGTTTCAATTGGTGTTGCAGTTTGTTGTTCGGTATGCAGCGGTGATTCCGATTTCTCCTCATCATCTGGTAAATCAAAGGCATCTTCTGGATATTCCCGAACAGGATTTCCATTTTCATCGTAATAAACCTCTGCAACCTCTCCGATATTTTCATCAAGTTCTCCGGCAGCAATTTTTTCATCAATTGCCTGCATATCTGCTTCCGCCATGTCTTCAATTTCTGCTTCGTCTAATTCTTCTATGAAATCACTTTGTGATTCAATTTTTGGCAGAGGGGAAACCGTTTCTTTTGGAAGAAGAGAACTTGCTGTTTCAATTGCTTCCTGATACCGCCCCATCTTCAGACAAATTTCCGCCAAGGTAAGCGTGAAATCCTGCTGTTTCGATGCTGGAGCAATCTTTTTCAAGTTGACCATCAAATCATAAGCCTCTTGCAAATAAGCTTCTGCATGTTCTGGATCAACATCTGACTTGGCTGCCAAAAATGCAACACGCTCTGCTTGAATATTTAACTGATCATCTTCATCAAGCTCTGCATATTTCTCTACATCGTTTAAAACCTGTTCAGCCTTATCATAGGATTGTTGTGCCATCAAAATGCTGAAATAGACCATATAGCCTCTCATCTCCGTTGGAGATACTGCAATCCATTGGACTGCACATTTTGCAGCATTTTCATAATCCTCAATCATCATATAAAGCTTGATTTTTTCAGAGATTGCATCTGGATTCAATGCAGCCATTCCGGTTGGGTCAGCATCTTCATACTTCTTGAAATTTGCAAGGGAAGATTTTACATCCTGCCGAAGACTGCAAAGCAGTGCCATCTGATAATATAATTTCGGCTTTGCTTCTTTGCTGCAACCTTTTCTTTCTGCCTCTGCATACAATTCCAATGCTTTTCCATACTCGCCGTGGAAAAAATAGGCATTTCCAAGGTTAAAGATAAAATCTCCGTTTTCCGGATTGATTTCCACAGCCTTTTGAAAATAAGTAAACGCATCATCAAATTTCTCAAGTGGAACACATACCGTTCCTGCTTTTGTCAGTGCGTCCGTGTCGTTTGGATTTTCTTCGATTGCCTTTTGAAACCATTCCAATGCAAGATCGTAATGATCGTTGGAAAACGCTGTTTCGCCATTGGTCATTGCTTCGATATAGTTTTCTTGATTCAAATTGGATCACCTCTCGTTGATTAAGTTACTACTCTTGGAGTAACCGTAAATCTTTTTAGCCACATTTTTGCAGTTTCATTAAATGTATCTCTTAAAGATTCTCCGACTCCTTCTCCATTAAGTTTTATTTTGATAATATCATTATTATTATAATCATATTCATTTTCATAAGATATATTTAATGTTCTTTTAAACAAATCGTTTAAATGAACTGCAACAATATCTCCACCTGCAATCCATCTTATATTATCAATATTTTTAGACATTATTTTCTTCATAGCATCTTTCTTAGTATATGATAATATTTGATTAAATGTCATATCTTTAATTGCTTCATTTCCTTGTAATTTACATCCAAGTGCAAAAAAAGCAGAATCAAATACATTATCAACTGTTCCATCAGCAATTCCTTTTAACACTTCGTCCTGAGAACCTTCTAATGTTCCATTATCAATAAAATAATCTGTTTCATTGATAAGAATGTTTGCACCAGTTTGGAAAAATTCTCCGGCTACTGCTCTCCAACCTGAACCAGCATATAAACCGATACCATTTGAAATGCCACTTGCAGTTCCCTTGATTGTTCCTTTGAATATAGAGTCTGCAACATCATCAAAAGTCGTATTATCGACACCTTTTTCATTTACAGTTTTGTAAGTCTCTGCAATTGCTTTTGTTCCAGCTCCTACCAAACCCATAATCGCAATAAATGCTGCAATTGTACCAGGAAAAATAACTGCAATTGCAACCAAACAAACAACTACAAGAGCTGCAATTGCGAGCTTCAATATGCTACCTGCATGCTCTTTAATCCAATCCCACGCTTTTGATAAAGTGTCTATAAAGTTTATATTTAATTTGATTATTGTTTTTGCAATGTTCTTGAGTCCTTCTTTTAATTTCTCAATATTTTTGCAAACATAATTCTTTGCCTTGTCGTAATATTCCTTTATTTTGTCTTCCTGCGGAGGCTTTGCCCATGGATTCTTGTTATAAAAATCATGCTTGTTCCGGTTGACCAGAATGCTAACTTTTTCATCGATTGTATGGACAAGTTCCAGAAAATCCTCTGACTTCTTTTGTACAGTCTTCAAAGCATCGGCTTTTGCTTCTTCCTGCTGCATCCGAGCATCAATCTGATCCACTGCATTTTGTAGGCTTCCAATTCCGCCATTCATATGATTGGAAAATGTTTTCACAACCTGAAAACTGGAAACCACTCTTCGAGATTTGAAAATCAAAGAGGAAAAATCTGTCTGGAAACCAGAAATAACAGCACTTCCTCCAAGTCCACCGGAATTTAATTCGATTCGCATTTTGTTTTTCATCTCCGACTAATTAACATTTAGTTTTGCATTAACACATCACTTTTTAATTCATCTTCTAGTGTGTCCCAAGAATTCCTCAAATAACTTTTCACATATGTTTTTTCATCATTGCTCTTCGTCATATTAATTCGCATATATTCAGCCATAAACTCTGTTTCAGCGAAACCTGTATAGGAACCATCTGCGTTATAATAATAATCATGTGGTACGTATCCTGCATTTGGATCCGGATTTTGCCAGTTTATTGGATGCCCTGGTGTTCCATGATCAATTAAAAAGTTAGAATTATAACTGTCAACCATCACACTATTATTTGTCATTCCATTCATAACTTCACTTAACATTCTTGCATTCACGTTTTCTAAAATTCCTGTTTCGTTTCCTGCTTGATATTGCCTTGAATATTTCCCCTTCCATGCTCCTGTGATATCCTCTGAAATTTTTCGATATGCGAAATCAACACTTGAACTTTTAATTTCTGATTCGTGTTTTCTTCCCATCAACACATCTGTTATGAGTGCTTTATCTCCATCACTAAGTTTTTTCTCATTGTCACTGTAATCATTTACAACATTTACAACAATTCCTTCTACTTCCTTATAAATTACATCATGGAATTTTCCATCTGCAAGCTTTGTAGAAGTATAATAATTATTTTCTCCTGTTTTTTCTTTTCCAATTAATGCATCAATATTATGTCCAGATTCATGGAAAAATGTTCTGTACCCACTCTTATCATCTCGTATTGCTTCTATATTCAAACGCATTGACATGCTTTCTAGATTAAAACAATTTCTCTTTTCTCCATCGCTATTAGTATAATAGTAATCACCAATTTTTATATTACCTGCATATTTAAAAAACAAGTCATGACAGTCCCCTTGAGAACTATAGGCAATAAATTTAATCGCATTAATATCACCCTGAAACTCTGCTGGTGAATCTTTAAATAACGTCACCATTTTGTTTGCTTCATCCAAATGTTCTGGCATTGCTTCATACAGGGAATTAAACAGATTTATTTTTGTTTTATTTTCATCATTGAGATTATTCGCATCAATTGTGCTTGACAAATAGTTAAGAAGAGATTGCATTCTTATCTTATCGTCGTCACTTTGCTGTCCAGATTCTAACAATTGAATATATTCATTACAAATATTCTTTAGTTCTTCTTTTGATAAGGAATTATAATCTGTTTCATAATAAATACCGACATGATTAAGCACATTATTAGCAGCATCTAAAACTTTACTGTTCAGCCATTTTCTTGTATTCTCAAACCATTTATCTAAATCAATCACTCCTGCTGGCTTCTTCCATCCTGTCACACGATAAAATTCTTCTTCGTTTTTTGTAACTTTTTCAGAAACTTCCGCATCAATTGTTTGTACCGTTGTAAGAAATTCTTCGAGTTTTGTGCGAACTGCTATTAGATTGTTCTTTGTGGTTTCTTCCTGTTCCATTCGGCTGGAAACAGAATCCACAGCATTCTGCAAAGAACCAACTCCGCCGTTCATCGAATAGGAAAACTGCTTGATTGTTTGAAGAGAGGATAATGTTGCTTCGGATTGTGAAATCATTGCAGAAAGATTTTCATTTAAAACGGATAGTGAATTTGCTGCATTGCTGTTGTTGATTATTTCAATTCTCACGACAAGTTCCCCCCTTTTTGCAAGCATCTTCTTTTTATTTTTACATATAGTTTTTAAAGTGATTCATTTCAAATGCACTGCTTACCATGACTTTTCGCCAATCCGCCTGTTCCACTTGATACATATTGATTTTTGAAGTTAACTCTCCAACCAAATTGCCAAGTTGATTCATCTGTTGCTCCAGATTCTGAAGAGCTTCTTGCAACCGTTGCACCTCATTCCGAAACATTTCTAACGACCCCGACAGCAGTGTATCTTCTATGACTCCTTTGTTTTTGAACACATTGAGAAAGCTTGCTGCAGTAAAATCTGGACATTTGATGCTACCTTGATAACTGCCATCTGTCTGCTGTGCAGAATCATTAAATTGATTGAGAATCGTTGGCAAATCTGCACCCATTGCAGAAATCAGGGAACTTCCCCCACCGCTTCCTTCCATTGCTCCGATAATCGTTTGAATATCCTCAATTCTCTTCTCGAAATTCAATTTATCATTTTTACAAGATTCAATTGCTGACAATGCTTGTGACTTTTCATAAAAACAGTTCTCCGCCGCTTTTGCAGCGGACGCCCTTTGATTTGCTGCATTGGCATATCTGCTTTTCGATGGATAGATTGTCAAGTCAAGTGCAACAAAATCAGAGAAAAAATT
>UMJI01020076.1_pt1 | contig 24981 bp, 18 predicted proteins | sample 1965991 | NCBI WGS metagenome assembly UMJI01 (sample SAMEA4836140, study PRJEB28245) | human gut metagenome | biome: gut microbiome; material: fecal sample | place: Denmark | collected 2008
AGGCTCCTTCAGTAGCTTTTTCCATGCGGAAAGCCTTGCGCAAAATTTATTCGGATGATGACGAATATATTGCTGCGATGGATAATCACTACAACTACTTTAACGCAACGCCGCAAATGGCAAACGTTATTTTAGGTGCCACGCTCGCAATGGAAGAAGAGGACGGAATCGGTGCAAAAGATGCCGTTCAATCGCTTAAGACTTCATTAATGGGGCCTCTCTCAGGTGTCGGTGATTCGGTTTTTTGGATCTTGATTCCGACAATCATGGGATCTATCGCAGGATATATGGCATTGCAAAAAAATGCAATCGGCGCAATTTTATGGATGATCATGTACGTTGCATTTTATTGGCTCAAGATGTGGCTTTGCAACCTCGGATATGAGTCTGGTACAAAGCTGATTACGACTCTTGGAGAAAAAATCAACATCTTTACTGATGCAATTTCAATCATGGGTTTGATGGTCGTTGGTTCTCTTATTCCGACCGTTGTCAAAGTCTATACGCCGCTCAAGTTTGCAACGGGAAAGGTTTCTCTTTCTCTTCAGAAAGGCGTTTTTGACAAAATTATGCCCGGACTTTTGCCAGTAGCCTTAGCATTCCTTGTTTATTGGCTTTTAGGCAAAAAATCATGGACGCCTACGCGTATCATCATTTTGATCATTGCAATCTGTCTGATTGGTGCGGCAACGGGAATCCTTGGCATTGCCAAATAAAAATACAGTGAGGAAAAGAAAATGAGAAGACGCGTAATTATTGCAAGTCATTCCATGCTTTCAAAAGGAATGGCGGAAACATTGAAATTCTTTGAAGGAGAAGACGCTGAATTTGTCGTTATCACGGCCTATGTTGACAATAAGCCGATTGAAGGAATAATCGAAGAAATCTTTGCCGATATTCCGGATGAAGATGAAGTGATCGTTTTGACTGATTTGATGGCTGGATCCGTCAATCAAAAATTCATGCCTCGCATTGCAAGACCGCATACTCACCTTTTGACCGGGATGAATCTCTCGCTCGCAATGGCTTTGACAATGGAGTCGACTGATTCATATTTGACCGAAGAAAGAATCAATCAGATTGTGGATGAGGCAAGAAATCAGGTTCAGTATGTGAATGTTGCCTTACAGGCATTAAGTGAGGATGATGAGGATGAATAGCTGGAAAAAGGAGGGCATAGTTTACGAGATATATGTCCAAAGTTTTAACGACTCGAATAATGATGGAATCGGGGATATCAGGGGAATTATTCAAAAACTTGATTATTTGAAAGGCTTGGGCGTTAATATTTTATGGCTTACGCCGATTTTTGAATCCCCGTTGGTTGACAATGGTTATGATATTGCGGATTATCGCAAAATCAATCCTCAGTACGGAACCATGGATGACGTGGATGAAATGATTGAAAAGGCTCACGAGAAGGGCTTAAAAATCGTGATGGATCTTGTCGTTAATCACACTTCCGACAAACATGAATGGTTTGAGAAATCTAAGCAAAGTCGCGACAATGAATATTCTGATTATTATATCTGGCGAGATCCGAAAGAAGACGGATCCGCTCCGACGAATCACGGCTCTGCATTTGGCGGATCGGCCTGGGAATATTGTCCGGAAAGAAAACAGTATTACCTGCACCTTTTTGCAAAGGAACAGCCTGATTTGAATTGGGATAACGAACAAATGCGCAAAGCAATCTATGATACGATGCATTTTTGGGCCGAAAAGGGGATTGACGGTTTCAGAATGGACTCCATCAGTTTTATCTCAAAGCCAAAGGAATTTTTGGATGCCCCAGTTGTTGAAAATGAAGAGTACGGTGCATATTATTATGGAATTTCTAATGGCAGAAACATTCATAAATATCTTCACGAAATGTATGAACAGGTTTTAAGCAAATATGATTTGATTACCATCGGAGAAACTCCGCATACTGACGTTGAAGAAGGCGAAAAGTACGTGGATCCCTCACGTGAAGAGTTAGACATGGTTTTTCAGTTTGAGCATATGCACGTTGACTATGGCGAGTACGGTCGCTATTCCGATGTCTCATTTAAATTAAGCGATTTGCGACATGACCTTGACCAATGGCAAAAATGTCTTTCTTGGAATTCAAATTATCTTGGGAATCATGATCAGCCTCGTATTGTCTCGCGTTTTGGAGATGATCGAAAGTATCGCGAAAAGTCGGCTGAAATGCTTGCAATGTTGATCATGTTTCAACGAGGAACTCCTTTTATTTATCAAGGCGATGAAATCGGAATGACGAACGTTGACTTCAAATCAATCAATGAAATGCGCGATCTTGAGGCTTACAACACGTATGAACGTTTCATGAAATTCGGTATTTCAAAAGAACGAGCATTGACAATGGTTAACCGCAAGACGCGCGACAACGGCAGAACTCCGATGCAGTGGAATTCCAAGCAGAATGCCGGCTTTTCAAATGCAGAGCCTTGGATTGAAGTAAATCCGAATTATAAAGAAATCAATGTTGAAAAAGATCTTGAAAACAAAGATTCAATCTATCGTTTCTATCAAAAGGCAATCAATCTCAGAAAAAGCAATGAAATTTTGATTGACGGGGCCTATGCATTGATTGCGGCCGATGATTCTGATATTATTGCTTTTGTTAGAGAATCGGGTAATCAAAAAATTTTGGTTATTTGTTCTTTTGCTGACAAGAAAATCAAGTTTAATAATCCGTTTAAAGGCAAGGACGGAAAATTGCTGTTGAGCAATTATGAAACAGCCAAGCCGGAACTGAATGACGTGATTTACTTGCAGCCGTACGAAGGGAGAGCATATATAGTTGGCTAATATGAAGGACGTGGCAAAAGATGCCCATGTGTCGGTAGCGACCGTTTCGAACTATCTTAATGGCAAGAAGGTCAGGCCTGAAGTTGAAGAACAGGTGAAGCGTTCAATTGAAAAACTTCATTATGTCAGAAACGATGCTGCCAGAGCACTTAAGATAAGCGAATCTAAATACGTGGTTTTCGTGTTGCCGACTGTTTGGTCCCCGTTTTTTGCAGAGCTGACTTTTTGGATTCAACGTTATTTGAATGAAAAGGGCTATAAGATGATTTTAAGTATTTCTGAAAATAAGTATGAGCAAGAAAAGTCATATGTCAAAATGGCAGAAGAACAGCGAGTGGCAGGGATAATTTCGATTTCGTATTCTGATTTGAACAGTCACGTTCCTTCAAACATCCCTCTTGTTTCGATTGAAAAGGATGATACGGGGATGTTCCCGTTGGTGACATCGGATAATTACGGCGGTGGGAAGACAGCTGCGGTTGAATTTTCCAAGCGAGGGTTGAAACATCTTGTTTATATCGGAACTTCCCACGAAGGATTTTCACCGATGATTGCAAGACAGTCAGGATTTATCGATCAGTGCAACGACTTGGGAATCAAATATGATATTTATGACGTTCCCTCAGTCAGAAATCCGCAAAGATTCAATGAGGCAATTGAAACCGTTTCGGCAAAGATAGTCGAATCTTTTAAGGAAGCAGGACCAATCGGAGTTTTTGCTTATTCTGATGAGACGGCATTACATCTTAAATCTCAAATTGAAAGCGACGGTCTTAAAGTTCCGGACGACATCCAAATTATCGGTTTTGACGGCGGAAAGCTTTATATCGGAACCGATCTTGGAATTTCGTCCATCAGACAAAACGTTCAAGAGATAGCATTAAAAACGACTGAATTATTGGACAGTCAGATTTCTGGCAAAACGAGCGATGATATCAGACGTTTCATGATTCCGGTCAGTTTCAAGGAAGGAAATACAACAATTAATTAGATGGACCGTAAGAACTCTGTCTCAAATTCAAAAGCCCATATGATTTGCAGGAGATGAACTGCAAATCATACGGGCTTTTCCCGTAGGTTACAAATTGCCTGTAATCCGTAAATGGCAGCCACTGGTTGCGGTCAAAGCACACGTTTAACGTCGCATATACAAACAAAGTCCCGGATGATTTGCAGATAACTGCAAATTTCATCCGGGACTTTTGTCAGAGACATGGTTTTATCCCAGCCTCTTCTTCATTTATACGCAGTCTACATTTCAACATCCGAACTCTTCGTGCGTTCCTTCAGGGTCAGCGACACAATAAGGCCGGCAATCACCAGGACGGCCGTGAAGTAGAAGCCGTAGCGAACGCCGTGTTCAAACCGAAGCGCTTCGCTTGAAGCCGGCAAAGCAGCCTGACCCATCGCAAGAAAGCTCGTCGCAAGAGCCGTTGCAATTGCGCCGACGATCTGCTGCAGCGTGTTCATGATCGTTGAACCGTCGGCAGATTCCGGACCGGCCAGCGCATTCAAGGCATGCGTCTGGGATGGCGACATCGCAAGCGGACAGCCGATCATCAAAACGACGTGAGCAGCGATGACATAGGCAAGAGACGACTTTGCGTCTGCAAAACAGAACATCAAAACGCCGATCAGGGCAATGACGAAGCCCAAGCGAGCAAGCAGCTTGGCCCCCATGCGGTCATACATTCTCCCGGCAAATGCAGAGACCAAGGCATTGACGATGCCGCCCGGCAGCATGATGAGCCCGGTCATCGCAACCGGCAGCATCATGGCATTTTGAATGAACTGGGGCATGAGATACATCGCGGACAAAATGATGCCGAAATCAATCATGACGAGGATGGCGCCGGTCCGGAAGGCAGGCTTGGCGAAGACTCTGAGGTTCAGGACTGGTTCATCAAGCTTCAGCTGACGTCCTGCATAAAGGACGAGTACGATGATGCCGACGGCAAGAAGACCGAGCACCCTTGGTGAAGTCCAACCAGCTTCTGATGCGAGACTTGTTCCTGCAACAATGGAACTGAAGCCGATGACGGATCCCAGCACTGACGGCAGGTCAATCTTCGGACGGGTGATGCGGCTGACGTTCTTCAGACCGATGAAGGCAAAAAGAAGTCCGACAAGTAAAATGATTGCAAACATGAAGAAGACGGCACGCCATGAGAGGGTTCCGAGGACGATGCCCGTGACGGTCGGTCCGATTGCCGGTGCAAACATGATGACAAGTGCGTTGATGCCCATCGCAAGTCCCAGCTTCTTCGGCGGGAAGATCAGCATCGCAACCGTGAACATCAGCGGAAGAATCAGTCCGGTGCCGATTCCCTGAATCATCCGTCCGAACAAAAGCATGCCAAAGCTGTTTGCAAAGCCGGAAATCAATGCCCCGACCGTGAAGTCAGCCAAAGCGAAGATGATGATCTGACGGGTTGAAAACCACTTTGAAATCAGACTTGAAAACGGCAGCACAATGCCGATCATCAGCATGTACCCCGTCACGAGCCACTGCAGCGTGCCGGTTCCGACTGAAAAGACCCTGCCAAGCGTCGGCAGTGCAATGTTCAGGGAAGTTTCGCTGAGCATTCCGACGAACGCACCAATCAGCATGGATGACATGGCAAGCCATGGACGGTCAACTTCAACAATTGCAGTGTTCATACGCATTTCTGCATTTTCCAAAAAAATCTCTCCTCTCAATCCATGTGCAGTCGATTTTCGCTTAAGCAAAGATCGGGAGAATGGTCCACCGTCGCATTACTGCGACCTGACTGTCACAATTTCCGTAAAAATACAACATTGATTATCCTAGCACACTGAAAGGGGATGACGTAAGTTAAAAAACGGTGAGAATTTTTCTGAAATGCAGAGCTTTGAAAGGAATTTTTCAGAAAAAACGCAAGATCGCAATGCTTAAAAAAGCATGGACTGCAAACGAAGCTCTGCATTTTCATTACGCAAATCACTTGACCTGAAGCCAACTTCATGTTATATCATTAGGACATCAAAACATGAAAGCGAGTTGAATCTTATGAAAGTTGCATATTATGAAGAATCAGGAAAAATGAGCGTCGTCAAACAGGAGAAGCCGAAGATCCAGGAAGCAGACGATGCGATTATCCGCGTCGTTCGATCGTGCGTCTGCGGCTCCGACCTTTGGGCATATTCCGCCGGCGACAGCAAGCCGCATCACTCAGTCAACGACGGACACGAGGCAATCGGCATCGTGGAAGAAGTCGGAGAAAGCGTGACGACTGTCAAGCCTGGCGATTTCGTCATCGTGCCGTTCACGCACGGCTGCGGGCACTGTCCCGCATGTCTGGCAGGCTTTGACGGCGTTTGCGTCGATCATGACGATAATTTCAGCATCGGCGCACAGTCGCAGTACCTGCGTTTCCAGCACGCCGACTGGGCTCTGGTCAAAGTGCCGGGTTCTCCTGACGACTACAGCGAAGGGATGCTCAAATCCCTGCTGACGCTGGCCGATGTCATGGCAACCGGCTACCACGCCGCTAAAACCGCACACGTCAAACCAGGCGACAAGGTCGTCGTCGTCGGTGACGGCGCCGTCGGTCAATGTGCGGTGATCGCCGCCAAGATGCTCGGAGCTTCGCAGATCATCATCATGAGCCGTCACGAAGACCGCCAGAAGATGGCGCTTGAATCGGGCGCAACTGATGTCGTGGCTGAACGCGGAACGGAAGGCATCGAAAAGGTCCTCAAACTGACGGGCGGCTACGGTGCCGATGCCGTCCTCGAATGCGTCGGCGCTCAAGGCTCGACCGACCAGGCATTCGGCGTCGTTCGTCCCGGTGGCTTCATCGGCCGCGTTGGCCTGCCGCATGGCGCCAAGATGGATCCGGCAGAAACGTTCTACCGAAACGTCACGCTTGCCGGTGGTCCCGCATCCGTCACAACATATGACAAGGAAGTTCTCCTGAAGGCCGTTCTGGACGGTGACATCAACCCCGGCAAAGTCTTCACGAACAGCTATAAGCTGGATGAAATCGATCAGGCATACAAGGACATGGCGGACAGAAGGACGATCAAGTCCTACCTCATCATGGACTAGGACAGGCGAGGCTGCGTTGGGCGGCCTCGTTTTTTTGAAGGTGTGGATTCGAGCGGTTATGAGCCGTAAGCTAAGTTTCTGTCTGGTGTCGGCGGGGCTGCGCATTAGCAGTGTGAGGCAAGTCAAAATTCCAGTTTTGGTGGGCAACGCGCGTAATTTCCACCAACCATGGAGATCGCCCCCAAAAAAACAAGCTTCCAGGGTACAGACACCGTGACATGACTTCCACACAGTCATGCGCCGCATTGAAATCTCCCTTCCCACAGGCTATAATCAAATGTGTAATCGTTTTCCTTCAACCAGCGGCTTTCAGAAACAAGCAAGCCGCATGTCAGACAACGGGAGGAAGGAGGTGACGCCGATGCCGAAAATCACTGATGAACAGTACAGGTACCTTTCCCGTGCCGTCTACTTCGTGGGCAAGTTTCCGCATCAGTACAGGAAGGGCAGAATGGTCACGATTCATGGCAGAAAGTATGTGGTGGAAGACGTCGAAAGCAATGAAAAAAACGGACTTCAGGCGCTGGCAGTGACGCCAAAGGACGACCCGAACGAACTCGTCATCGCCTATGGCGGAACGGACCCCGCAGACATCAGGGATGCGCTGACCGACATCGAGTTCATCGCCCTCGGCAGGGAGCACAGACCCCTGGAGGACGGCAGGGACCGGCTCAGGGAGGTCATTGCGGAAAATCCCCGCGTACAGGAACTCATCTCAAGGCTCGGCCTTGATGGAACTGCACTTCTTGCCGCCAGGGGATCCGGCGACTCCCAGGCTGTTTCTGCGCTGAAGTTCGCGCACCGCGCCGCCGGCGGACGCACGTTCACGACGACCGGACACTCCCTCGGAGCGTCTCTTGCCATCTACGTTGCCGTCAAGTTACGGATGTTCTCCACCTGCTTCAACGGACCGGACATCAGCGCCATCCTGTCCGCAGAAGAATGCGCCTGCATCAGAAGCCATCCCTACGAGTTCAGAAACTACCACAACCCCGGCGACATCATCGGCAACGTCACTCCCGATCGTCTCAACTGCGCAATCACCGCCCCAGGACAGCGCGCATCCCTTGACATTCTCGCCTGTCACAGCCTGAGAAGCTGGCACTTCAGCAAATCCGGCTCCGTCACATCAGAGGACGGCAGGCCGCTCCTTGGCGAAGAAGAACTTTCCTTCTGCCGGAAAATGCAGAGCGGAGACCCGGCCTGCAGCACATTTGCCTCGTTCGTTTCCGCCGCTTCCGACAGGGCAGTGAGCGAGGTACGCGCATCTTCCGAACATGAGCGCGGACAACTTGTCTCCCGCTGCATACGCCGTGGCGTCAGCCTGTGTTCCTTTATGAACGAACGGGAAGTGCGGGAATTTCTTCTGGAGGAGCTGGAGTTTCCCGGAACCTCCCGCGGGTTTCCGCGGCCGTATGAACTTCAGGACCGGATCATCCTCCGTGGACTGGCCGGACAACTCAAGACGGAGCTGACCCGGTTGACGGAACAGACCGGATCCCGCATCAGAAGAGAGGCGGCGGGGGTGTTGAGGGATGCAGAAGAAAGAAGGAATATATATGAGCAGGAACAAGTGGACCGACATGATCATTGAACTCCAGAGCCTGGCACAGGCCGGACTCACCTACGGCAGAGACGACTTCGACCTTGAACGCTACGCAAGGATCCGCGACATTGCCGCCGAAATGATGTCAGACATCACCGACATTCCGAAGGAGAAGGTCAGGGACCTCTTCTGCGGCGATTCGGGCTACCAGACGCCGAAGATTGACACCAGGGCGGCGATTTTCAAGGACGGAAGAATCCTTCTCGTGCACGAAAGAAACGGCTTGTGGTCACTTCCCGGCGGCTGGTGCGAGCTTTTTCTCTCCGTCAGCGAGAACACCGTCAAGGAAGTCCATGAGGAGACCGGTCTTTCCGCCGAAGTCGACAGCGTCATCGCCATTCACGATCGGGAAAGGCATAACACTCCCCACTACGCATACGGTGTCTGCAAGATCTTCACCCTCTGCCACGTCACCGGCGGAAGCTTCGAGAAAAACATCGAGACCACCGGCTTTGACTGGTTTGCAGAAGACGAACTTCCGCCCCTTGCCGTTGCAAAGAACAATGAAGAGCAGGTACGCATGTGCTTTGAGGCATACAGGGCAGGGGATGAGTGGAAGGTGAGGTTTGACTGATGTGCATTGATTTTTTGGCTGCAATGTGTGCTATACTCAGGGTCAAGAACTTGTGTTGTGGAGGGGAAAGTAATGGAAAATGTATTTGTGCCAATTGACGCCAGAACAGACCCAAGGTATCTCTATGTAAAGAATAATCCTCTGTACAAGGACTTCTTTGAAGGATTCTTTGACTATCAGACTGATTTGTCATTTAAGGCGGGCAAGGTCAATAAGTCAAGCGGGAAGGCACAGTCTTATCGCAACCACCTGATGAAGATAATTGTTTTTTACAAGGAAGTTTACGGATCATATCCAACTAGCTTGGAATCAGAGAAAACAGCTGCAGGAATTGAAGCTTTTTTCAGAATGAATGATTTTGTCAAGCTTAACAGAGAAAAGAAGAATTTTTACAGCGCTACAATTAACGGCTATCTTGATTATCTTGACCAGTTAAAGATTGTTAATGCTGGCGAGATAAAAGAATCCCCATCTGAACGCTACAAGATAAAACTGCTTAAGAAGCCCGTGAGAAAAAGTCCTGTTCAAACGATAATTCTCCAGTATCCACGCAACCCTCATGAAATGCTTGCTGCCAAGCATAGAAGCGGTTGGAAATGTTGCTACGACAGCAGTCATGAAACATTTGTCTCTGAAAATGAGCATAAAAACTTTGTTGAGGGTCATCATTTAATTCCCATGCAGCATCAATGTGACTTTGAGTACACAATTGATTTTGCAGATAACATTATCCCGCTCTGTCCTACTTGCCATCGGCGCATTCATTTTGCCATCAAGCAGGACAGAAACAGGATGCTTGAGAAATTTTACTTTGAACGTATCGATGACATCAAGGTTCATGGAATTGATATTTCGATTGATGAGTTGGAATCGTATTATGTATAAGAAAAGCAGGTTGCGGTGCGGCCTGCTTTTTTCATTTAGGGGGAGGATCTTGGAGATAAAAGGTGATATATTTAGAGTAAGAAAATTCAGGTGGTGATTTTATGGCGAAAGATATTTTTGTAGTTGGTGCAGCTTTGCTGCAAGATGATAAAGTTTTAGTTTCTAGAAGAAATTCTGATAGAATATTAGGCGATTTATGGGAATTTCCTGGCGGGAAAATTGAACCAAACGAAACACCTCAGCAAGCATTAAAGCGTGAACTTGAAGAAGAGTTCGATGATGAAATTACAGTAGGCCCGCAGGTTACAGACACTTATGCATATGAGTATGAATTTGGTACTGTTCATTTAACTGTATTTTATGCAAAAATGTTAACGCACAATTTTGATTTGATTGCCCATAGCAAAGTAATGTGGAAAAAGCCTAGGGAATTGGGTGAACTCACATGGGCTCCTGCTGATATTCCAGCAGCTAAGACTATTGAAAAATCAAATTTGAGAGAAGTGAAATTTGATGATTGATAAAAATACATTAACAGGCAATGATGAGTATAGTGAAGCTGTTTTGAACTCATTTATTGATAAAGATAAATATCGCGCTAATGAAAAATATGCTGCCAAATTAATTGCAAATGATGCAGAAGATACGATGAGAAAGCAAATTAGAATTGAGTTGTCTACTTGCAGCTCTTATACATTTGCAGTGGCTTTTATTACCGATGGTGCTTTGATTTCTCTTAAGGCAATGTTAGTTGATAATGATATTCACGGTCGAATTTTGACTTCAACATATCAAGATTTCAATGATCCTAAGGCTTTTAGAGAATTGCTAAAGTTGCCAAATGTTGAAGTTCGAGTTTATAAACCAACTGGTAGGGGAGGTTTTCATGCTAAGGGATATTTGTTCAAACACAGCAATTATGACGTAGCTATCATTGGTAGTTCAAACTTCACAGAGAGTGCCTTGAGTCAGAATAAAGAATGGAATTTGCGAGTTAGTTCAAAAGAAAATAGTCAATTGACTAAAGACATTGAAAAACAAATTGATGAGCAATGGGATGCTGCGGATGTGTTAACACCTGAGTGGATTGATAATTATGAAAAGACGTATAAACCACCGTTTAAGGATAGGGAATCTGCTAAAGTCAGCTACGATTTGGTTGCTGAAGCAGGGGAAAGTTATTCAACAATTAAGCCTAACAAGATGCAAGAAAATGCTTTGGAGAAACTTCAAGATATTAGGTTAAATTGTAAACATAAAGCTTTGGTAATATCTGCCACTGGTACAGGTAAGACATACCTTGGAGCTTTTGATGTTAAAAACTATCACCCCAAACGTTTTTTGTTTATTGTTCACCGGGAACAGATTTTAGAAAAATCACGTGAGAGCTTCTATAATATTATTGGTGGATCAAAGAAAGATTATGGTATCTGGTCTGGAAATAAGAAGGAGAAAGATGCTAAATATCTGTTTGCAACGATTCAAACAATTTCTAAGGATGAGAATTTACATGAATTTGATCCATGTGAATTTGACTATATTTTAGTCGATGAAGCTCATCGTGCAGGATCTAGTACATACAAAAAAGTATTGGATTATTTCAATCCAAATTTCTTATTGGGTATGACGGCAACGCCTGAACGTAATGATGATAACAATATTTATGAATTATTTGATTATAATGTTGCTTATGAAATCAGGCTGCAGGATGCTTTGGAAGAAGATATGCTTAGTCCATTTCAATATGTAGGTGTTCAAGACTATGAATACAATGGAGAGATTATTGACGAACAAACACCACTGGCTAGGTTAGTCAGTGAAGATCGTGTTAAGTATGTTCTTAAGCAGAGTGACTATTATGGACATTCTGGTGATAAACTATATGGCTTGGTTTTTGTAAGTAGAACAGATGAAGCAGAAAAGATTGCTGAGTTAATGACGAAAGAAGGACATCCTGCACAAGCGTTAACAGGTAAAGATAGTCAAGAGGAAAGATTGACAGCAATCAATAAGCTTAAGAACGGAAAGCTTGAATATATTGTAACAGTTGATATTTTTAATGAAGGTATCGATATTCCATTCATTAACCAGATTGTTATGATGCGTAAGACTCAATCTGCAATTATCTTCATACAGCAACTCGGTCGTGGACTTCGTAAAAATCCTGGGAAAGATTATGTTGTAGTGATTGATTTCATTGGTAATTATAAAAATAACTATTTAATTCCAGTTGCGTTGACTGGCGACAACACTAGGAATAAGGAGCACATCAGAGATACTACATCAAAAATTGATACGGTTTCTGGAATTTCAAGCATCAATTTTACGAAAGTTGCGAAAGAAATGATTCTTGCTTCTTTGAAACGTGGTGGAAACATCTTTATGAAAGAGATAAAAGATGATTACGTTGAGCTCAAGCATCGCTTGGGTAGAATACCATTGATGGCTGATTTTCTTGAGAATAATATGGTTGATTCTCAGGCATTGTTGGATACTTTAAAACCTAAAGGAAACTACAATGATTTCTTGAAGAAGGTAAATGAAGATCAATTCAAAATTAACGAATATGAGAACCAAGTTTTGAATTTTATGTCTAATGAGCTTTCGAACGGTATGCGTAAGCACGAGTTATTATTGCTTAAGCAGCTACGATACAACCGTCAGATAACAGACACTGAATTTCATAGTATCCTAGAGAAAGAAAATTGTTATATTGATGACGATGTTTTAATTTCCGTTGACAGAGTTTTGTCGTTGGAATTTTATCTTCCTAAGAATCAAAAGGATCCAAATAAAGAAAATCAAAAAGATAGATACGGTGGACGAAATCTTGTGTTCCATGTCGATGGAATATATAGAATGGATGAACAATTGAGAAAGCATCTGGATAACAATAAGGACTTTGATAAATTATTTATGGACGTTGTTAAGGCAGGATTATTACGATCTGAAAAGTATGATAGCAACAAACCATTAACAATTGGTGAGCGTTATAGTCGTGCGGATGTTTGTCGGCTTTTGAACTGGGAACGTAAAATAACAGAACAAAACATAGGCGGGTATTTTATTACAGATAGTACATGCCCGATTTATGTAACATATGATAAGGCTGATGATATTTCTGAAACCATTAAGTATGAAGATAGATTCTATGATCCTAATACCATGCATTGTTATAGTAAAGATGGTAGACAGCTTGAGAAAAAGGAAATGAGGAAGATGTTTGCTGGGGTCAATGAAGGAAAACCTAAACTGAAATATTATCTTTTTGTCAAAAAATCAGATGATGAGGGTACTTCTTATATTTGCCTTGGTGAATGCTTCGTTATTCCCAACTCAATGAAACAGGAAAGTCGTTTGATCGATGGCAAGGAAAAGCCAATTGTTTCATATGACGTACGTTTGAAGGAACCTGTGGATCTCACGTTATACTACAGCTTTGTTGGAACTAAAAGAAATTAGTAACAATTATTTTTATTAGTTTTCGAGTTTCACATATGTTGATGCCACACTCCACTTCATTTTAAATGCATCTTTCTTGACTCACACCTCCATAAGCCTTATTCTGAATGTAACATTTTGAAATCCGGCGATGATGCGCCGGACTTCGGAGCATTCATGATACAGCATAGGAGTAGAAGGAGGACACTTACATGAGCATACTGGGAAACATACTCTGGTTTGTCTGCGGCGGACTTTTGAGCGGGCTGGCATGGGTATTGTCAGGCTGTCTGTGGTGCATCACGATCATTGGGATACCGATTGGCCTGCAGTGTTTCAAGTTTGCCAGTCTGGCATTCTTTCCGTTTGGAAAGGAAGTTGTGTACGGCGGCGGTGCGGTCAGCCTGCTTGCCAACATCGTCTGGCTGATTGTGTCGGGAATCCCGATGGCAGTCGGCAATGCCGTAATCGGCGTTGTCTGCTGCATTACAATCATCGGAATTCCATTTGGCAGGCAGTTCTTCAAAATCGCCAAGCTGGCGCTTTTGCCGTTCGGGGCAACGGTGAGTTAGATTCGGACATCGGGGAGGCTGATGCCTGTGAATCAGGCATGGATGAACCCGGTGGCTGCTGAAATGCGTTTGACTTACGTGAAATAAAGCCGCATGATCCATAATGATTTCAAGGATCATGCGGCTTTTGAATTTTTCAAAGCCTCATTCCGTACGGTGCGGCTTCGGCATACACCTTGCGGTTGACGAGCTCGTTCTTCTCCATGTCACGCAGCTATGAGGTCAGAACCTTCTGCGATACGCTGCCGATGGACTTCTTCAGTTCCCCGAAGCGCTTTGTTCCGGGCATCAGGTCCGCAGAATCATGACCTTCCACACATATTTTTAGCTGCAGTTTATTTCCTCCCGTTTATCCGGATATGTCACGGACAAAGGACACAAAACCTTGCAGACTTTTCTCTACACTCCGCGCATCAATCCGTTGACCCGTCTGTCAACCATCATGACCGCTGGCAGGACAATCATGGGCAGGGTCAAAAGAAGCAGCCCGACCGGACCGATACTGGAAAATGCAGGGCTGAAGACCGACGACAGCGGTGCAATTGCCCCGAACAGCGAAAAGACGACTCCGTATGTAACGCCAAGCATTTTGGCTTCAGTCTTCTTCTGCACGATTGTCACGAAAATCGTTCCCGTCATGTAGTTTGCAATGCCGTAGACAATCCACGAAACCACAAGCAGAGCCAGCAGAACCTTCTGATTCGTCAAAAAGACTGCGCCGAGCGAAAAGAGGGCAATGCCGACGCCCTGCAGGACGAGCCACTGTGCATAGCCATGCAGGTGCCTTGAAGCATCCCTGACTACATGGCTGAACAGAAACCCGCTCACACCGGCAGTGATTCCGATTGTCATTTCCTGAATGGAATATGCCGCCTTGAAGTCCGGCAGCCTCCTTGCCAGATACATTGGCGTGAGATACCAGTACAGCCAGAAGCTGACGTTGATCAGCGTCGCATACGGCAGAAGAACCCTGATGACTTCCAGGTGAACGACCTGTCTCAGGGAATCGAGCATGGATTCATCAGTTTCGGTTTCCTCACGACTGACCGAATCCGACGGTATTCTGAGCATCATGACGCATGATGCAATCATGATGACCAGGATGATACCATATGAAACAAGGGCGCTCTTCAGGAGAACGAGCACGCCGGAAAGAGCTGAACCTAAAATCGTCGCAAGCTGCTGAACCATGTTGAGACTGGCGTTGTTTCTTATGAGCTCGTCGTCATCTTCGGAAAAAGCGGGGGCTATCGTCTCGATTGCAGGCAGATAAAATGAAGTGACGAAGCTCAGCACACAACCGACCGCAACGGAAACGGCAGTGAAACTGACTGACATCTTCTGCATCACGATAAGAACAAGCAAGGCAACCATCCTTGCCACGCTGCCGATTCTTATCAGATTTATCCGCGGAAACCGGTCGGACATCCGACCGCCAAACGACGCCAGGACTATCTCGACAAATCCCGCGCATCCGAACAGGGCGACTGCACTCTGGCTGTGAACGACGTTTGCAAGATACCAGATTGTATATATGTTGAATGCAGACAAGGCCACATTGCTCAGCAGGTCGTTCATCACAATACGTTTGAAATGAGTCATATAAAAGTCACTCCCTTCGTGCTGCATTTAAAATTATTAAATCAAATCCCATCTTTGCCAAAATAATCTCCCAAATCACAGTAATCACTGAATCTTCGGTCCGAAATCAGGTATGTTCGGTCAACGCATCCCTCGACGAAGCACTCGTCATGGGAAATGACAACGACTGCCGCTTCGCTGTTCCTGATGAATTCAGTCAGGGCTCTTACTCCGTCATAGTCAAGATAGTTCGTCGGCTCATCAAGCAGCAGGACGTCAAACGGCGACACAAGTTCAAGTACAAGCTGGGCCTTGAGAAGCTGTCCTCCGCTCAGTTCGTCCGGAGTGCGGGAAAGAAGGTCCGCATGAAGTCCCAGGGCTCCTGCGACATCAAGGACAACCTGTTCCGGCATTCCGGAAGCCTTAATGAGCTGTGACAGAAGATTTTCACCTTCTTCCCAGACATCTTGAATCTCCTGTCTGAAGCGGCTGACCTTGCAGGATCTTTTCTCAAGTCTTCCCTCGACTTCACCCAGCAGAGTCGACTTGCCGCTGCCGTTCCTGCCTAGCAGACCAACCGTTTCTCCTGATCTGATCCGAAACGAGAACGAATTGTCAATCAGCCGGATGCCATGGCCTGACAGTCCGTCAAAGTCAAGATTTATCCTGACTTTTTGCGGTTTCTGATATGTCGTCAGAAGCTTGAGCCCCATCTTCTCATACGGCTTGGCATTCTTTAGCCCTTCGTCCAGACTTTTCTGCATGCGTCTGGCATTGGCCGAAAGTCTTCTCTGAACCTTGTCGTAATTTCCAAGAAGCGACCTGGCCTTTGCCTCCGAGTTGGAAACACCGCCGGACTTCCTGGCCTTTGCGGCCTTCTCCTTCATCTTCTGCGCCACGCGTTTCTGCCTTCTTCGCTGCTTTTGCTCAACCTCGTACAGCTGATACTGATTGTTCCGGTTCCTTTCCCTCATCTGCCGGAATTCCCCAAAATTACCGTCATAAAGGTCGATGTGCCGGTCTTCAATCATCAGCACGCAGTCAACCGCCTTTTCAAGAAAGGCAATGTCATGACTGATGATGACTGCAATTCCCCGAAAGCCCCCGATCATCCCGGTCAGCTTCCTGATGCCTTCCGCGTCAAGATTTGACGTCGGTTCATCCAGCAGCAGGATGTCCGGTCTCTTCGCAAATGCACGGCTGATTCGCTGCATCTGCCCTTGTCCGGGACTGACCACTTCCATACCGGCCGGAAACTGACTGACCATTTCGGCATGTCCGTCATATTTGACCATTCCTGCATCAGGTTTCAAGATTCCGGTAATCAGCCTGAGCATTGTGGTCTTTCCCGTGCCGTTGTCACCGACAAGCGCCACGTGCCTCCCGTTTCCTATGCGGAAGCTGCATTTTGAAAAAAGCGGATTGTCTCCGTAGCTGAATGCAAGATCATTAACTGCCAGCAAGATTTATACCCCCATCATTAGAAAATTTTAATGTTAATCCAATAGTAGTGCCAATGCCCGCAGAAGTCAAGAAAACGGCCCGGCGCAAGTTACGCACCGGACCGATTCAAATGTTGTTTCCCTGCGCTGACGTATTGATTGACAACAGCGGACTTGTTGCAGGCATGATCGAAGTGCTCGCAGCCATGCCATGGGAAGACCTGTGAAAACAGGGAAACCGTCATGAGGATGGTTGAGGAACAGGAGAACATGTGTGTTCCGAAAGAGCTCGTTCCGTATTGTACGGCATGCGGGGAGCCGATGTCAATGAATCTGCGCTGTGACGACACGTTCGTTGAGGATGGCAGCTGGCGTGAGGCTTCCTTGGGGTATGCAGAGTTCATCAGGAGAACTTCAGGGAAGAAGGTTCTGTTTTTGGAACTTGGCGTCGGGATGAACACCTCCGTCATCATCAAGTATCCGTTCTGGAGAATGACCGCCGAAAATTCCGATGCGTTTTAGCTGAGCATCAATCTTGAGAATTTCCTTTGACCTGATGAAATCAGGAATCGGGCGCTTTGTATCAGGGCAGACGTCAGTTCGTTGATCTGAAATCGTGCATGGATGGCAGGAAGGAAAGTCAGCTTATAATCAATGGTGTCGGAGATGAGATCCGGCACCATTTTTCCGTGGTATAATCTTGGTATGATATCAGAAGGGAAGTGGAGCCATGAGCGTGACGGTGGAGGATCTGATGAGGCTGCCATCGCTGAGGCAGGCGAAGGTGATCGGCGGATCAGGCGGGATGAGAAGGGTCGTGTCGTCGATCTCGGTGCTGGAGTCGACGAAGCCGGAGATTCTGGTCAACGAGCTGTTTCCGGACGCAAGGAGCGGATACTCCGGCGGCGAACTCGTCATAACCGGTTTCATCAACTGCACGGATGACGTGGAAATGCAGTGCGAGAACGTCAGGCGGCTGATTGAAGGCGGCGAGGTGGGGTTGGTGCTGTACTACGTCGGCGTGTATCTGCCGCGGGTTGACCAGCGGCTCATCGATATGGCGGATGAGAATGACTTCGTGCTCATCTGCATGCCGGAGGGGAAGAGTAATCTGCGGTACGGCGAGCTGATCACGGACGTCACCGAGTGCATCTATCAGGACAAGAGCAGCGCATCGCTTGTTTCGGACATACTGGACAGGATGTCGTCTGCGCCGCGCAGTCAGCAGACGGTGGCGACGGCGCTGCGGATGCTGTGCATGGAGCTTGGGTGTTCCATTGTGCTTGGCAGCATGGACGGCGTGCTGCTGGAGCTGGCCACGTGGCCGAGCGAGCTGGAGGATACGGTGAGGAAGGGGCTTGAGCCGTACCTGCCGTTTCCGTTTGAAAGAGGGAGCGTGCGCTGCCAGTTCATGCCGGACGCCGTGGCGTACTGTCAGACAATCAGGTCCGATTCGGGCGAGAGGTATCAGCTGGCTTTGGTCAGGGTCGGGATGCCGCTTGAGAAGGGCGAGCTGGAACAGGCAGCTGATACGTTGCGCATCTGCATCAACATCTGGGGCAGACAGAGCGGAACCGACGCGGTGAACGAGCTGGTGCGCGCCATTCTGCAGGACGAGCCGCTCCGGATGAGGCGGCTGGCGGGCATCTTCCATATCGACATTGCGTCGATTCATGAGCTGTGGCTGTTCTGCTGCACGGACGCGGGCAAGGTCAAGAAGCATATGAAGGAGTACTGTGAACTCATGAGACAGTATGCGGACACGGTTTTCGGCGCCGTCTTCGAGGGCATGCCGGTCATGTGTCTGAGCACGCCGCATTCCCTGCGCGAGACGGAGAAGGTGATGGTGGGGATGATTGCCGACATGCGCGCGGTCTGGCCTGACGCCGTGATTGTGCGGTGCTGCGGCCTGAACAACACGACTGACTGCCGCAAGGCTTATCTGACGGTGCTTGATGCTCTGGAGGACGTCAGGAACATCTTTCCGGACAGGTGTCTTGTGCTGCAGGGGGAGCTGGAGTTTGCGGCGGAGTGCCGGAAGCTGATTGACGGGGGCGAGGATGCGGTGATGAGAAGCCTGGCTCCGCTGACCGCTCTGAAGTCTGATTCCGAGAGCGGGGACCTTCTGGAAACGGTCTGCACCTATCTGCTGGACTGTGATGGAAGCGTCACGAAAACGGCAGGGAAGCTGTTCCTGCACCGGAACACCATCAAGTACAGGCTGCAGCGCATCACTGACATGCTGGGATATCATCCCGCGAAGATGCCGGAGATGATGGGACTGTACAGGAGTGCGGCGGTCTACCGGCTGCTTGTGGCATCAAAGAAAACATAAGAACTGGATAAAGGACCCGTTCATTGTCCATGTGGACAATGAACGGGTCCTTTTTTCTGCCTTTACGACAGTGTTCATTGGAGTAATGTGGTGTTATCATTAAAACATTCTAAATTATAAATTATAAGAGAGGAGAATTTTCATGAGTAAGAGAAGCGATGGTTTTAAGGTTGAAGAGTCGCAGAGGCAGAGCTGGCTGTCAATTGCCGCTGTCTGGGCCGGTGGCATGATTTGCGTGCCGAGTCTGATGGTCGGCGGCGTTTTGGTCGGAGGAGGACTGAGCATGGCGGAAATCGTCCTGTCCATTCTGATCGGCTACGGCCTCATCTGCGCCTACATGATCTTCATCGGCATGCAGGCGTGTGACACGGGGCTGCCGGTTGCCGTCATGGCATCCGGCGCCCTGGGCGAGAAGGGGGCACGCTACATCATCAGCGCGCTGCTCGCAATTGCCTGCATCGGCTGGTTCGGCATTCAGTCCGCAACGTGCGGCAGTGCGTTTGCCCGCATGATCTGCAGCATGCTGGGCATGAAGGCGTCGCCTGTGTTCATTTCCGCAAGCTCCATCATCTGGGGCCTGATTATGCTGGCTACGGCCTGCTTCGGCTTCAAGGGTCTCAAGTGGCTCAACTACATTGCCGTTCCGCTGCTGGTCATCGTCTGCCTGTACGGCTTGATTGCGGGTATCGTGACGAATGACGGCGGCGCGGTCATTGCCGGCTACAATCCGGGCAAGTCCTCGGGCATGGTGTTCGGCATTTCCATGGTCGTTGCGTCATTTGCCCTTGGCGGCGTTATTTCCGCCGACTACTGCCGCTTTGCGAAGAGCCGCGGCGACGTTGTGAAGTCATCTATCGTCGGCGTCCTTCCCGCCGGCCTGTTCATGCTGATCACGGGTGCTCTCATGAGCATCGTCACGGGCAGATCCGACATTTCCGCCATCCTTGCCTCTCTCGGCGTTCCGTTCATCGGACTCGTTGCCCTCGTACTGGCCACATGGACAACAAACGTCACGAACGCCTACTCCGGCGGGCTGGCTCTGAGCAACCTGCTCGGCTTTGACGAAGGCAGGTTCAAGGTTACGACGGGCATCGCCGGCGGCATCGGTACGCTGCTTGCGGCATTCGGCCTGCTTAATGTCTTCGAGAGCTTCCTTTCGCTGATGTCCGCGCTGATCCCGGCTCTGGCGGGCGTTCTGATTGCATCGTACTGGGTGGTCGGAGCCGGCAGGAGGGAAAACTTCCATGTCCGCTCTGGATTTTCATGGACCGGCATCGTGTCCTATGTCGTGGGCGCGCTGGCCGCATGCATCACGGGCGGCACGTTCGCAGGCTTCCCGGCCCTGATCAGGGTGATGCCGTTCCTGAACGTTCCGTTCTTCGTCGGTCCGGTCAACGGCATCGTGATTTCGCTCGTGCTGTACGTGATCATCGCAAAGCTGGTTCCGTCCGGAGAAACAAGTCAAGCTGTGTAAAGGAGAGATAACATGCGTAAGATAGGTATCAAGGAAATTGAAGATATTGCAACCGGTGCGGCGCTGCTCGGCGCGGGCGGCGGCGGCGACCCCTACGTGGGCAAGCTGATGGCCATCGGAGCCGTCAGGGACTGCGGACCGGTCACGCTGCTCGATCCGGACGAGGTTCCGGACGATGCGCTCGTCGTGCCGATTGCGATGATGGGCGCGCCGACCGTTCTGGCTGAAAAGGCCGTCGGCGGAACGGAATATCAGAAGCTCTTCGACATGGTCTCGAACTTCTTCGGCAAGAAGATCTATGCGTTCATGCCGATTGAAGCAGGCGGCGTCAACTCGATGCTGCCGGTTGCGGCGGCTGCCCGCATGAACATGCCGATGGTCGACGTCGACGGCATGGGTCGCGCGTTCCCCGAACTGCAGATGGTCACGTTCACCATTGGCGGCGTGAAGTCAACGCCCATGGCTCTTGTCGACGAGAAGGGCAACAGCTGCATCTTCGAGACGATCACGAACAAGTGGACCGAAGAACTGGCCCGTTCCGTGACGATGAGCTGCGGCGGTTCGGTGTCCGTTTCGCTCTATCCGATGAGCGGGAAGCAGATGAAGGAATTCGGCGTCCGCGGTATCGTGACGAAAAGCGAGAGGCTCGGCCGTGCCATCCGCACGGTTAAGGACAGCGGCGACCAGACGCCGGAGGAGCACTTCCTGGAAATGACGGAAGGCTACAAGCTCTTCAAGGGCAAGATTTCAGACGTTCTGCGCGAGACACGCGCCGGTTTCAACTTCGGCAAGGCCGTGCTCGACGGAATCGGCGAGTTCAAGGGTCATCAGGCCTGCGTAGAATTCCAGAACGAGAACCTCGCCGTTGTGGTTGACGGAAAAATCATGGCGACGACGCCTGACCTCATCTGCCTGGTCGACACGGAGACGTTCCGGCCGGTCACGACGGATGCGATGAAATACGGCAAGCGCGTCATGGCCGTGGGGATGAAGTGCTTCCACCTGTGGCGGACGGAAAAGGGCCTCGAACTGGCTGGTCCGCGCTACTTCGGGCTGGATACGGACTACATTCCGCTGGAAGAACGCTGCAAGGGAGGAATCTGACATGTACAAACTTGGAATAGACGTGGGCGGCACCAACACGGATGCCGTTCTGATTGACGAAAACCGTTCCGTCGTGGCGGACATCAAGTATCCGACGTCCGCTGACATCTATGACGGCATTCTCGGCGCCATGCGCACGGTGCTTGACAAGTCCGGCGTGGACCCGAAGCAGATCAACCAGGCGATGCTCGGGACGACGCAGTGCACGAATGCCATCGTCGAGCGCAAGAATCTTGCGCCAATCGGCATTTTGCGCATCGGAGCTCCTGCCTCTACCGGCATCCGTCCGATGGTTGACTGGGCCGATGACATCCGCAGGATTGCCGTCGGCAGCGTCATCATCGGCGGCGGCTTCGAGTATGACGGCAAGGAGCTCGCACCGTTCGACCGCGAGGCGGCGGAGAAGTTCTTCACTGACATGAAGGGAAAGGGCGTGAAGTCCATCGCCGTATCCTGTGTCTTTTCAACGGTCCGCAATGACCACGAACTCGAGGCGGCCAGGCTCTGCCGCCAGGTGATGGGCGACGACGTCCACGTCTCCATCTCAAGCGAAATCGGCTCGATGGGTCTTATCGAACGCGAGAACGCAACTATTTTAAATGCAGCACTCTGGCAGGTGGCGGAGCGATTCACGGACGGCTTTGCCAAGAGTCTGCAGGATGAAGGCATCACGAACGCAGACGTCTATCTCAGTCAGAACGACGGCACGCTCATGACAATGGAACATGCCCGCCGCTACCCGATTCTGACGGTTGCCTGCGGTCCGACCAATTCCATCCGCGGCGCCAGCTATCTTTCCAATCTGAAGAACGCCATCGTCGTTGATGTCGGCGGCACAACCACCGATCTCGGCGTGATTCAGAACGGTTTTCCCCGTGAATCCAGCGTCGCCGTCACCATCGGTGGTGTCCGCACGAACTTCAGAATGCCGGACGTCATCTCCATCGGCCTCGGCGGTGGCTCCATCGTCCGCGTCCGGTCCGACGGCAGCGTGACCGTCGGACCGGATAGCGTCGGCTACGAGATAACGAAGAAGGCCCTCGTCTTCGGCGGTGACGTCATGACTGCAACCGACATCGCCGTCCGCTGCGGCCTGACCGACCTCGGCGACGCCGAAAGGACTGCCGGCATCCCCCAGGAGGTTGCCGACAAGGCTCTTGCCGTCATGCGCGCCATGGTCGAGGACAGCGTCGACTCCATGAAGGTCTCGAACGCTGACGCAGACCTCATCCTGGTCGGCGGCGGCTCCGTTATCCTGCCGGAAGACATCCCCGGCGCCTCCTCCGTCCTCAAGCCGGAGCACTTCGGCTGCGCCAACGCCATCGGTTCCGCCATCTCCAAGGTCAGCGGAACATACGAGAAACTGGTCGACTATGATGAAACCCCCCGTGACCAGGCTCTCGAAAACGCCAGGGCCGCTGCCGTTGATGCCGCCGTCGAAGCCGGCGCCGTCCGCGACACGGTTGAGATCATCGAAATGGAAGACGTTCCCCTTGCCTACTACCCTGGCCACACAAGCCGCGTCAAGGTCAAGGCGGCCGGCGACCTGCGATAGTGACATAGCGATGTTACATTTAAACAGCGGTCGGACAGAAATTGTCTTTTCTGTCCGGCCGCTGTTTTTGGGTATTCGGGATTTTGAGTACAATGTCCTGTTTAGCGTCTTAATAAGGAACCGAATCTTCACGATAATCTGTACGGAACGTGTGCCATCTTCGGCACGTCGCTCCAGTCGACCGTATATCCGGCGCCGTGAGCACAGAAGACGGACTGCGGCGTGTTTTCCAAATCTGAAGGCGGGTCGTAGCTGCTGTTTGAAACGACTTCCTGTTCGTTATGGCATTGGCGATAGCCGTCAACGCTCAGTTCAAGCAGGCCTTTTCCGCGGGTATAGGTGCGCACGGTTTCCGCATATGACTGCATCTCGCTGACCGGAGCAAGGCCGCTCAGAGTTCCGGAAGCCTGATCCAAGGAAAAGGTGCCGCTCATCTGCTGAATGTCGTTCATCGCACGACCGAGCTTTTCTTCCGGGACTTTGAGCACGAAGCGGTACCATGGCTCAAGCAGTTTTAGTCCGTGGCGTTTTTTTAGCATCATCAAACCTTGGCGCACGGCTCTGCTTGACGCTTGGCGAAAATCGCCTCCGACCGTGTGTTTGATGCTTGCTCTGCCGGTTGCGAGGGTGATCTTGACGTCGGTCAGGGGCGCTCCGATGAGAACGCCGATGTGTTCTTTTGACTTCAGACAGGAGAGAATCTGATTTTGCCAGTTTTTGTCGAGTTCTTCCAAGCTGCAGTCTGAGGAAAAGATCAGGCCGCTTCCCGGTTTTCCGGGTTCCATGATCAAATGCGCTTCCGCGTAGTGACGCAGCGGCTCAAAGTGGCCGACGCCCTCAATCGTCTGGGTGATCGTTTCTTTGTACAAAGTCCTGCCTTGTTCAAATGAAACGTCCAGTTCATAGCGGTCCTTTAAAATCTGCTGCAAAACTTCAAGCTGAATCGGACCCATCAGCTGCACGCGCAGTTCGTTCAGTTGTTTTGACCAGACGACGTGAAGATGTTCGTCTTCGTCTTCAAGTTCTTTCAAGGCCACAAGGCAGGCATGAAGGTCGCATCCGTTCGGATTTAGCGCATAGCTTAGAACCGGCGTCATGCAGGATGCTGCATCGTTTTCAAGAAAACCCAAGCCTTGTCCGACAAAAGTTTCATTCAGGTTCGGGATGGCACAGATTTGGCCGGCGACAATTTCTTTTGCGGCACCGTATCTTTTTGCATCATAGACTCTGAGCTCGTTTGCCTTTTGATCATCTAAAATCGTGTCTTTTGGATGAAGGCTCCCGCCTAACACGCGCAGCCAGGTCAGACGCTCGTTTTTTTCGGTGTGAGAAATTTTGAAGACGCGCGCGCTGAATTCGTTTCGAGATTCGAGTTCCGGCGCAAAGTCAGCAAGGCCTTGAAGCAAAGCATCGATTCCTTCAAGCTTGAGCGCAGAACCGAAAAAGCACGGGAAAGCTTTGCGCTGCTTGATCAAGGCTAAGACGTCCGTTCGGTCGATCGAATCGTTTTCCAGGTATTTTTC
>UMJI01066853.1_pt1 | contig 24842 bp, 32 predicted proteins | sample 1965991 | NCBI WGS metagenome assembly UMJI01 (sample SAMEA4836140, study PRJEB28245) | human gut metagenome | biome: gut microbiome; material: fecal sample | place: Denmark | collected 2008
CCATGCGTCAGTTGATTGACCCACGCGACCTCGATTCAAAGAAAAATCAAAGATTCATCCGAAACAAAAACACCAACTCGAAAGTTTTCAAATTGTCGGACAAAACCAAAAACAAAGAGGGGCGCAACATTGATTTCGCAATAGTCGACGAGACGCACGAAATGAAAACGAATGTTATCGGCAAGTCAATCGAGCAGTCGCAGTCTTTGAAAGACAATCCGAAGTTTGTAGACATAACAACCGAGGGGTTTGTGCAGGAAGGCTACTTGGATGACGAGCTTGAAAAAGGACGCGGGGTGATAAATGGCGAAGATGATACGAAAGCAGGAAAAAGATTACTGCCGTGGTTATACACACAGGACAGCGAGCAGGAAGTTTTTACAAATCCAAAGTCGTGGATGAAATCGAATCCGACACTGGGCGTTATCAAGAAAGTTTCCTACCTGGAGGAACAGGTAGAACTTGCGAAAAAGTCGAAGGGAGACCGGATTTTTGTATTAGCGAAGGATTTCAATATCAAGCAAAATTCGGTAGAAATGTGGCTCAATCTCGAAGATTACAACTTCGATGCGACTTACGATTTGGAAGAATTTCGTGGTGCTCCGTGCTTGGGAGCGGTTGACTTAGCTGAGACAATGGATTTGTGTTGTGCGAAAGTTCTCTTGATGAATGATGATGGAAAAAAATACATACACACCATGTACTTCGTGCCGGAAAGAAAGATAGAGGACGATGACGATTCTTGCGCCGGCGCAAAATATGCCGACTGGGCGCGGGATGGATATATCACCGTAACGGAAGGCAGTGACATTGATTTGACGGTCGTGGCAGATTGGTTTTGGAGTTTATACAAAGAGTACGGAATCCGTCTGATGTGCTGTGGTTACGATCAGAAGTTTGCGAAGGACTTTCTCCGACAGATGTCAGAATATGGCTGGACGAAAGAGGGCGGCGAGCTGGAATTGATTTTACAGAATGCTATGACACTCGATACGGCCAACAAGTTCGTAGAGACGGATTTGAAGAAAAGAAATATAAACTATAACAATAACCCGGTAGACCGGTGGTGCTTTGGAAATGCCGGACTTTCGGTTGACAATAAAGGAAAATGTTTAGTCGTGAAAACGGCAAGAAACAAGAAAATAGACGGAGCGGTTACAACAGTCATTTTGTACGAAACATATAGGCGATACCGCGCTGACTTAAAAAGAATGGTCAAAGAATGGAGGCAATCTGATGGGATGGCTGGGGAAGATAATCTCGAAAGTTAAAAATACAAAATATGCGGATGTGATGACCGGGCAGGTTCCAATATTCAGCCAGTTCGGGCGAGACATCTACGTGTCGGATGTAGTGCAGCAGGCGATAGAGTGTATCGCGAATGAGATGTCGAAGTTAGAACCGTGTTTTATTCGTGGCGTTGGAAATGATTATCAGACGCCGGAGAACGACGTTTATCAAATCCAAAACCTTTTGGACAATCCGAATCCAATTATGACGAAATCGGAGTTTATCGAAAAACTTACCTATGGATTGTACTTACGACAAAACGCTTTCGCGGTTCCGGTGTATGAAATAGTTAAGCGGTCAGACGGCAGCAGTTACAAAAGATATAGTGCAATTTATCCGGTTGACCCTCTAATGACAACCTTTCTTGAAACACCGACCGGTGATTTGATTGTGGAGTTTGAGTTTGAAAACGGATACAAAACACAACTTGCATACAGCGATGTGATACACATTCGAATTAACTACTTTGCAAACGACTACATGGGCGGTGATGCATCGGGAAATCCGGACAGACGAGCACTTTTAAAGACGCTGCAGCTAAACGAGGATATTATGCAGGGAATATCAGGAGCGGTGAAAAGTAGTTTTGCAATAAACGGTGTTGTAAAAACACAAACATTCATGAGTGAAGAAAAAGCTGAAAAGAGTATAAAAGAATTTGAAAGAAAGCTAAACAATGCGGAAAACGGCATTTTACACTTAGATGCAAAAAGCGATTACGCAAAAATTACTCGTGACATTAAACTGGTGGACCCTGACACCATTCGCTTTATAGATGAAAAAATCCTGAGAACGTTTGGTGTTCCGCTATCGATACTGACAGGCGATTATACCAAAGGACAGTATGAGGCTTTTTACCAGAAGACGATTGAGAAGTTGGTAGGAAGATATCAGGAGGCGTTTACAAAAGCACTCTGTACACAAAACATGAGAGCGAGAAACTTGAAGATAGCATTTTTCACGCACGAGCTTATCTTTATGAGCATAGAGCAGAAAGTGGAAATGGTAAAGTATTTAGGAGATACCGGAACGCTTTACGAGAATGAAAAAAGAGTGGCATTCGGACTTAGACCGATGAAAGAACTCGAAGGAGTAAGAAAGCAATCCTTAAATTACATTGACACAGATATAGCAGTTGAATACCAGCTTGCAAAAGCCAAAGGAGGGAATCAGGATGAGCAAGAAAGCGAGTAAAAAAGAACAGAGATCGTTTATGTTTGATGTTCGAGCTGCACAAGATGACAGAGGAAATTACATAGAGGGGCGACCGGTTGTTTACGGTAAAGAGGCAGATATCGGCGGTATGTTTCGAGAGGAAATTGTACCGGGCGCACTTGATAAAACGGATTTACATGACGTTTGTTTATTGACAAACCATGACTTGACTCGAATCCCACTCGCAAGAAGCAGAAACAACAATAAAAACTCCACATTGCAACTTGCGGTGGACAAGGAAGGATTAAGGATTCGAGCCTATCTTGATACAGAAAACAACGCAGACGCGAAAGCATTGTATAGCGCAATTGAGCGTGGCGATATAACAGGCATGAGCTTCATGTTTTGGATTGAAAAGGAACGCTGGGAAGATCTTGATACAGATTATCCGAAGCGATTCATTGAAAAGATTTCCACCATTGTGGAAGTATCGGCGGTTACTTTCCCTGCCTATGAAGATACGGAAATAATGGCTAGAGATAAAGATGCACTGGAGAGTGCAAAAAGGGCACTGGAGAGTGTCCGGGGAAAATCACTGGAGAGTGACGAATTAGAGTTATGGAAAGAAAAAGTAAAATTGAAAGGAGCATTTTAAAAATGAGCAGACTTGAAAAACTGAAAGCGCGTCAGAAGAAATTACTGGAGCGCAAAAAGGACTTGATGCAGCGTGCAGAGGCATCAGAAAACGCAGAAGAAGTGAGAAGTATTTACGACCGGCTGACAGAAACTGTTGACGACTTAAAGGATATCGCCGAGGAAATCAAAGATTTGGAAAGCGAAGATTCCAAAGGGACAGAAGACAAAGGAGAAGGTGAGTCAGATACTACGGGAACAGACAACCAGAGAGGCGTCAACATGAATGGTGAAGTGAGAAACGCGGCTATTGTTGGAGCATTCCGCTCAGAGCGTCGCGAAACAACAGAGTCGGATGACCCGACAGAGACAAGAGATTATAAAAAGGCATTTGTGGAGTACGTTTGTCGAGGAATCCCAATGCCTGCGGACTTGCGTGTTCCAATTAAGAGAGAGGCAGCAGTAACAAGCACTGCAGACGTTGGCGCAGTGATTCCGACCACTCTCGTACGCGAGATTATCCAAAAGCTGGAAAGTTACGGGAATATCTATGCGAAAGTTACAAAAACAAACATTCAGGGCGGCGTAGCGATTCCGATTCTTTCTATCAAACCGATGGCGACGTGGGTTGGTGAAAAAGCATCGGATAGCCAGAAGTTGACGGCAGATGAAAAGGTTGTGTTCAATTACTACGGCGTTGAGTGCAAGATTGCACAGACTTTGCTGGCATCCGTGGTGACAATCGAAGAGTTTCAGAAGCTCTTTGTGCCGCTTGCTACAGAAGCAATCATGAAAGCTCTTGAGAAGGCAATCATCAAGGGCGACGGAACATCACAGCCGCTTGGAATCTTGAATGATACCCGAGTTAAGAACGTTGTCACCATGGCACCGGAAGATATGACATGGAACGGCTGGCATAGAATGAAAGCCAAAATCAAAAAGAGCTATCGCAAAGGATGCTTCATCATGGCACAGTCGACGTTTGACGAGAAAATCGACGGTATGGAGGATAAGAACGGCCAGCCGGTTGGGCGTACCAACTACGGAGTTAATGGCGAGGAATCCTACCGCTTTTTAGGTAAAGATGTGGAGACTGTTGAAGAGGAATTACTCCCTTACTACGAGGACGCAGCTGTCGGTGATGTGTTCGCCATCTACGGCGACCTCAAAGACTACGTCGTGAACTCGAATCTTGAGATGCAGGTAGTGAAGTGGATTGACCACGACACAAACGAAGTCAAGAACAAAGTTATCATGATTGTGGACGGAAAGATTGCAGATGCGAACGGATTTGTCCTTATCAAAAAAGGTAAGAGCAAAACAAGCTCAAGCACAACACCCGATAAAAGCGAAGAACCGACTGGATAATTGACGAAAGGAGACTATTATGGCAGAAATGACGGAAGACGAACAGCTTAAAGAAGTTAAAGACTCGCTCGGAATTACCGGCAACTATCAGGACGCGAGATTGCTTGGGTATCTGAGAGAAATCAAACAATACCTGACGGATGCCGGAGTTCCGAAAGAAAATCTTTCGTCGTCTGCCGTGATGGGTGTTCTTTCAAGAGGTGTCAACGACCTTTTGTACAGCGGCGAACTGTCGGCCTACTTTAAAGAAAGAGTAATCCAGTTGAGTTACTAGGAGGTGACGAGATGGCGTGGCAACCGAATTTACCATACGTTGTACCGGCGGAGCTTTTGAATCCAGTGGGCGAAACATTGGTAAAAGGCGTGAAACAAAAGCAGTACGGCGAAGGTGAACGCGTCTATGTGTCTTTCCGCACCTTTGGAGGCACAGAAAAGACATCGAACGGGCAGATTGTTGTCGAAAACACCGCAACGCTTGAGACGTGGTTCAGACCGGACATTACTCCGGCGAGCCGTTTCGAGATTGACGGGACAACATATGAGACATTAGGTACTCCGGAAAACATCGCGATGCGAAACCAGTACCTTGTAGCAAAGGTCAGAGCCGTTAAAGGGGGCGCATGATGGCAAGGAAAGGCATGATTGACTTCTCCCAGTTGGAAGATTTAGCGGAAAAGTGGGAGAAAGCAGGAGGAAAGGTTGAACAGCTTGCAGAAAGTTGTCTGAAAGCGGCACACGAAGCGGTGACGCCGCCTATCGTGCAGGACATGACGAAGCACCACCGAACCGGAAGCACGCAGGAGTCCATCGTCACAAAAGCCGACGTGAAATGGGATGGCACCAAAGCCACTATCCCGGTCGGATTTGACATCAAACAAGGTGGATTACCATCTATCTTTTTGATGTACGGCACGCCGAGGATGAAAAAGGACACAAAGCTGTACGCTGATGTGTACGGAAAGAAAGCGCAGGGACGAATCAAAAAAGCACAAGAGGAGACGTTCCAAAAAGGGATTAAAAAACTGCTAGGAGGCTGAAAATGGAAGATAAACTGATTGAAATATTATCGCAATATGATTATCCGGTGATATTGCAGGGTTCCCTTGCACAAGGGGAAGAGTATCCGGAACATTTTTTTACATACTGGCAGAATCCGGGAGACGACTCCAGCTTTTACGATAACAAAGCGCATTGTGAACTTTACGACTATGATGTCAACTTTTACAGTACGGACGCTGCACTGGTATATAAAATGCCGGTGACGGTCAAGCAGGAACTTGTTAAGAATGGTTTTATCGTGCCGGGAACGGGCTACTCAGTCGCAAGCGACGAGCCTACACATACCGGGCGCGGTATCCATGTAATTTATAAAAAAAGAAATTAGGAGGAACAAAAAAATGAGTGATGAAAAAATCGTAGAATATCGTGGTATCAGAAACCTCGTGGTGGCACCGTTAAAAAAAGACACGAAAGACGAGCTCACTTATGATACACCGTTTGCTCTTGCAGGTACTTCGGAACTGTCAAAGGAAACCGAATCATCAAGTGATACTCACTACTATGACAACGAAGCAGCGATTGTTATTAACACAACCGGAGCAGATACGGTCAATGTCAATGTATCGGCGGTATCACTGAAAAATACATCAGCAATCACCGGGCAGAAATTCGACGAGAAAACCGGTGCACTGATTGAAGGAACGGCAACACCGCCATACATGGCTATGGGCTATATCACAGAAGATACAGACGGCAGAGAATACTATGTATGGCGCTTAAAAGGCAGATTCGGAAACCCGTCCGATTCACACAAGTCGAAAGATAATGGCACAGACGCAAACGGTCAGGAACTTGCCTACACTGGTGTAAACACACAGAAGAAATTCGTTGCAAACGACAACAAATCGGCAAAAGCAACGGTTGTTCCAGCTGACTCTTGTGGTATGTCTGAGGAGGAATTCTTTTCCAAAGTACAGACACCTGATGACATCATCAAAACGACACCGAGCGGCGAACAGACCCAGAACGCAGAGGAAAATCCGGCAGGCTAAGGAGGTAGCGCATGTTTAAGTTAAACATTTACAAAGAACATTCTCCAAAAGAAATCGAAAAGACGTACGAAACGGAAGAAATCCATGTGATGTATGGCACGCTTGAAGATATTGCTGCTGTGGTAAACTGCGATATTGCCGAAAAGAACAACGCCATTGCCATCGGCAAGACAGTTGTCCAGGCGATGCCGGTCATTAACGATTTACTGTTGACGATGTTCGACGGTTTGACACGGGAGGAGCTGCGGCGTACAAGGCTCGAAGAGGTAATCAGCCTTATCATTGATGTGACGCTTTACACAGCGGATGAAATGTTGAACATTGGAGCAGACACAGAGGGAAACTAGAGCGGTGCGACGACGTTACAATCTACGAATCTATGTTTGAGATGGACGTAAGCCTTTGCCGGGTGTTTGGGGCACTTGACCCAATCCGGCTAAGGACTTACACGGGGAAAGAAGTCTTTCTCTTAATGCGCCGGTTGCACCAGTACAACGTGAGAAATTATACAGAGGATGGAAAGCCAAAGCAAAAAGTATATCGCCGGAAAGCGACGAGCTGGTTTTAGAGGCTGCCGGGCGATGCTCGGCAGCTTTTTTTGAAAGGAAGATAGTATGGCAGAGGAAAACGTAACAACGAAAATTGGAATTGATATATCCGAGTTAAAAAAGAATATCACCGAAGCAAACCGCCGCATCCGGTCACTCAATGCGGAGTTTAAGAGCGCAACGGCGGGGATGGACAGCTGGAGCGATTCCACGGACGGACTGGCGAAAAAAGTTGAGCAGATGACCGGAATTGTGGAGCAGGAAAAGATTAAACTGTCGGCATTGGAAGAGCAGTACAAGCAGATTGCGGAAACGCAGGGAAAAGATTCAAAAGCCGCAGAGGATCTTTATATCAAAATGAAAAATCAAGAGGCAGCAGTCGGAAGAGCGTCAGCCTCTTTAAAAAAATATACGGAAAAATTAAACGAGACAACGGAAAAAGAACAAAAAAGCAAGGGAGCGTTTGCTTCTTTAGAAGAGGAGATTTCGAATCAGGAAAAAGAACTTGACCGCCTGAAAGATGGATATAAAGATGCTGCCCTTGAGTTCGGAGAAACGTCAAAAGAAGCCAATGCGTTCCGAGAGGACATCAAAAAACTTTCCGGAGAACTTGCAGACAACAAAAGCAAAGCGGAACAGTTGCGTACGAGTACGAATAACTTGGACGAAAGTTTTGAAAAAACAAAACAGGCAGCAGAAAAAAGCGAAGATGGATTCAGTTCGGTAAAAGTAGCAATCGGTAATTTGATATCCGAGGGTATTAAAAAGATGACGCAGGAGGCAGTAGACGCCTTAAAAAGAATAACAGAAGAAACCCAGACGGCTTCGAATTCGTTTCAGGCCATTACGGGGGAAACCGATGCCGTCACACAAAAATTTTCTGATAAAATGAAAGAAATGTATAAAGATGGCTATGGTGAATCATTAAAAGACATCGGCGACAAAATGGCATATGTCAAACAGGTTACAAAAGAGACAGATCCGTCAAAGGTCAAAGAACTGACAGAGAACGCAATAGCCCTAGAGGATACCTTTGGTTCGGATTTTCAGGAGACCATCCGAGGCGTAAATGGATTAATGACGCACTTTGGTACGGATTCAACGAAAGCGTTTGATTTGTTTGCAAAGGGTTCACAAAAGGGATTGGACTATACGAACGAATTAGGGGATAACGTGGCAGAGTACGGCGGCAACTTTAAACAAGCTGGGTATACTGTCGAAGAATACTTCCAGTTACTTGCAAACGGCACGAAGAACGGCGCCTATAACCTTGATAAAGTAAATGATTCTATCAACGAGGTCAAGAACAAGCTCGGAGACGGAAGCATTGAAAAAAATATCGGTATATTCAGCAAGGATACAAAAAAATCTTTCAAAGCATGGAAAGACGGAAAAGGCACCATGAAAAAGGTGATTGATTCGATCGTAAAAGATATTAATGGCTGTAAAAATGAACAGAAAGCGTTGACGATGGCGTCCACAGCATTTGGAACTATGGGAGAGGACGCCAACTTGAAGGTGGTTAAGTCATTAAAGAGTACCGGCAAAACGTTCAAAAAGGTACAAGGCTCTGCGGAAAAGTTAAAAGAAGTAAAGTATGACGATGTGGCGACAAAATTTAAAAATATAGGGCGTACGGTTCAGCTTGACTTGTTTGTCCCTCTGGCAGAAAAATTACTCCCTAAAATTGAACAGTTAGCAGATTATGCAATCAAACACATTGACGGAACAGAGCGCGCAATCGTAATATTGGGCGGCACGATGGGGGTGATATTTGCGACGGCTAAATTTGTAAAGCTTTTTCAGACGTTGCAGACCATATACAAGGCTTTTGTTACATTGAAGACGGCCATAGCATCAACCGCAGCAGCACAAAAGATTTTGAACTTAATACAGGCGGCCAGCCCGATGGGACTGCTTGCGGCTGGAATCGGCGCCGTGGTGGGTGGACTGGCGTTGTATGCAGCGGCAACCAAAGGCGCAACGAAAGTAACGGACAAAGAGAGTGAATCCATTGATAAAATGATTGAAAAACACGACAAAACAAAAAAGTCCGTTGATGAAATGACGAAAAGCTGGAAGGACCTGAAAAAAACAAGAGACGAGTCCGTATCAGGCACCACAGAACAATTTGACTACTATAAAAAGCTCAAAGACGAGCTTGATGATATGGTGGACAAAAATGGCAAGGTAAAGAAAAGTCAAAAAGACCGTGCAAAATTTATTGTTACAACTTTGAATGACGCGCTTGGTACAGAGTTAAAAATGACCGGGCGGGTTATAAAAAATTACGAGAAAGAAAAAAAGTCGATTGATAAGTTAATCGAGGCAAAAAAAGCGCAGGCTATACTGAACGCGAACGAAGATTCATACGCAACAGCAATCAAGGGGCAAAAAGGGGCTTTTCAAAATTTGGAGAAGGCGCAGGCGAATTTTGAAGAGACCACGTCCAAACTAGAAGCGGCACAAAAGAAATTAAAGGGTGCTCAAAGCAACAAAAAACTTAAGGAGTATGTTGATAAGTATGGACAAGCAGGTATGTCGAAATGGGGTCAGGAGTTAAATGCTGCAAAAGAGGCTGTTTCAAAACTTACAAATGAACAGAAAAAAAATCAGAAAACAGTTAATGACGCTGAAAAACAATGGACGGAGTACAACGCAACGATAGAAAATTATGAGGGATTGTCAAGTGCGATTATTTCCGGAGATGCAAAAAAAATAAACACCGCACTTAATAAAACGGTTAATAATTTTATATCAGCAAAAACGGGAACAAAAAAACAGCTTGAAGACCAGGTCGAAAATATGAAAAAGAATTATGAAGACCTAAAAACGGCTGTAGCAAATGGAACGCCGGGCGTTACCAAAAAAATGGTTGGTGCGGCGAAACAAATGGTTACAAAATCGGAGAAAGAACTAGAAAAATATGAGAAAAAAACCAAAAAGTCCGGACAAAAAGCAACGGATGAATACAAAGAAGGTCTGGAACTTGGAAAAAACAAAGCCGGAAAGAAAGCGAGTGAAATCGGAAAACTTGTTACAAAGAAATTAAAAGAGACCAAAACCAAAGAGGCAGGAGAGAACTTTGTACAAGGATTAAAAGACGGCATGGAGAAAGGCAAACAGAGCAGCGGCTTGATAACGACAGTCACAAAGATAGCAGGCGATGCGTTGACCGCCTTAAAAAAGAAATTAGACATCCACTCACCATCGAAAGAAACGGCAAAGATAGGACGATTCTTTACATCCGGACTTGCGGAAGGAATTGAAAAGGCATACGAAACAGTTGGTAAAGCAGTAAGCAAATTAGCAAAGAAATCTTTATCACAGTTAAAAGCGGCAAACAAAACCGGGAAGTATTCCGACATCGGCACAAAGGTATCGGAAGCGTACGCAAACGGCATCACGAAGCAGGAGCAGAAAGCAGAAAAAGCGGTCAAGAAACTTGTTGACCGGGCAGTAAAAAAAGCACAAAAGGAGACGAAAAACAAAAAGTCAAAGGAGAGCTTTAAGAAACTGGGCGAGAATCTGGCGGAATCTTTCTCAACAGCGTTCTCAAAGGCAGCAGAAAAAGCGGCGGAGAAGGTACAGAAAAAGATAGAATCCATGACCTCATCTGTACAAGAAAAGTACGACGCTGTAAAAGACCTGCAGGATGACCTGCAGAGCAGATTATCAAGCGGTGATTTATTCACAAAAGATGATGACGGAAAGATTACGCTTACTGATTTCAAATCAGAGACGGCGAAGATTATCCAGTACGGCAAAAACATGGAAGCATTAAAGAAAACGCTTTCTTCCGAACTGATGACGGAAATTGCTGCCCTTGATACATCGGACGGACTTGATTTGACAACGAAGTTGCTGTCATTAAACGGACAAGAACTCGCGGCATATAACAAAGCATATACGGATAAAATCAATGCATCGAAAAAAGTGGCAAACACTTATTATGCGGAACGGGTGAAACAAATCAAGGACAATTACACAAAGCAGGTTAAAACCGTGATGGCAGGACTGGAAAAGCAGCTTGAAAACATCGGGGAAAATGCAATGAAAGGATTCGTGAAAGGATTCAATTCAAAGAGTGCGGAACTGAATAAATCGGCGAAGCAGTTAAAAAAGACACTGGTGAGCAGCATCAAAAAAGAGCTGGGAATCCATTCCCCGTCCAAAGTAATGGACAGAGAAGCAGGTGTATTTATTATACCGGGATTGACAAAAGGTATTGAAAGAAAACTCCCGGCACTCCGGCAGATGATGCAGAGGGTACGAGAAAACGTGGTAAATCCGATGAAGAACGCCGCCACTACGGCAAACTTGGATGTGGCCGCAAGAGGAGCAAGGAGTATCGAGAAAGCGGCAGCAGCCACGGCGAATACATACAACTTCTACCAGACGAACAACAGCCCGAAAGCGTTAAGCCGGTGGGATATTTACAGACAATCAAGAAACTTGTTGGGAGGTGTAAGCAATGTTTGAGTTTAGTGTACAAAATGATAAAGGAGAGATTTTGGAACTTACCGAAAACCCAAACTATAACGTAACGCAAATTACCGGGCTGACACCGGCGGGATGTACTATCAACACGGCAGCAGTAGCCGGTATGGATGGGGAAACGTTTAATTCAGCCCGCATCAACAAGAGGAATATAACAATTACGATTATTCCGGAGTACCCAATCGAGCAGAATCGTAACATGTTGTATCGATATTTTCCGGAAAAAAAGAAAATCCGCTTGTTTTACGAAAATGATACCAGAAATGTATACATTGACGGCTATGTGGAAAGCATGGAATCGGATTTGTTTACGAAAAAGCAGTCGTATCAAATTTCAATTCTTTGTCCGGACCCATTTTTTGTTGACACGCAGGAAACAGGAGCGTTTTCATGCGTTCCTGTGATACCGCTGCTGGAATTTCCATACTCGGTCGAAAATATGGAAATGTCTGAAATTATGACGGGGGGCTACGTACTGAATAATCCGGGAACGGTATCATCCGGAGCACTTTTCCACGTATCGATTACAAAACCGACGGAGCACCTTATTATAAAAACAGACGCCGGAAGCATGGGAATCAAAGAACACTTACAACCGTTTGATAACGTATACATTCGGACGACAACAAAGGAAAAAGGAATATGGCTGGAGCGAGGCGGAACGGTGACGAATCTTTTATCGAAACGCATCTCCGGCATGACATGGGCGCAGGTAGAACCGGGAGCCAATCATTACCGCGTTGAGGTGGACACACCGACCGGCTACATCATGGATGTAACGTATCGGGTACTGTATGAGGGGGTATAACGATGATTGTTTATATTACAGACGAAACGCTGACGGAAATTGGAATGATAGACCACGGCAGTGTCATATGGACGCAAAAGTATAATGATTTAGGCGAATTCGAAATCACAGTACCGGCAACGCTTGAACTGCTGAATTTGTTCCGCTCCGGAGTATTTGCACTCAGAGAAGATTCAGAAAGCGTGATGATGATCGAGAAAATTCAAACAAAGACAAATCCGGAGTCAGGAGATTATATCGTGGTGACCGGGCGAAGCGCGGAGGCGTTGCTAAATCGCCGAATTGTCTGGGAACAAACAAATATCGATACGGATATTGGAGCGGCAGTGAGGTTATTGATTGAGCAGAACGTGACAAATGCCACGGACACAAACCGAAATATCCCATTGCTAAATATCGGCACCATCGAGGCGGCAGGACAAACCACGCAGAGACAGCTTCGAGGCGAATACATATATGACACAATTAAAGAAATGATGGACTTGGCAAAGATGGGCTTTCGTGTGCGCCGTTATGGGTACGCGCTGTATATGGATTTATACCATGGCAAAGATAAAGAGGTAATCTTTAGCAGGGAATTTGATAATCTATCACAAATGGAATATGTGGCGGACAATACAGACTTCCGGAATACGGTGCTTGTGGTGGGTGAAGGCGAGGGAACGGCTCAAAAAACAACAGCCATTTGCGCCGGCGCAACACTTAACAGGTGCGAAATGTATCTGGATAAAAGTTCTTCAAGTACAAACGATGGAACCATCACGGACGAAGAGTATCAGAAAACACTTCAGGGTGAGGGAACAACAGCACTCGCAGAAAAGAAAACCGCGGAAACGGTAACAGTGGAGATTAACCCGGACGGAATATTTCAATACGGAATGGATTTCACCCTAGGAGACATCGTGACAGTCATTGACCCGTACGGTGATAAAGTGGCCGTTCGGGTGTCACAAATTACAGAAAACAACGACGAAAACGGAAACAATTTCGTGCTCAGTTGTGAAAAAATATAAAGGAGGCAACAAGATGGTTAAATATGGTTTTTTTAATTCAATGGAAGGTGACCGTGTATACAGTGCGGAAGATTTAGCGTGTATGTACGACGGTCTTGTATCAGACGGAGTAATCCGCGGGCTGGGTGCACAACTGGAGGTGACGGCGTGCGACAAAATGCAGGTGCTTATCGGTACCGGAAAAGCTATCGTTGGAAGAAAGTGGATATGGAACACGGAGCAGTTAGCGCTTACTATTCCACCGGCAAACGAAAGCAGTGTACGTCTTGACCTGATTGTGGCACGCGCGGACTTTGTGAACCGCAAAGTATCTTTTGAGGTAGTAAAGGGTGATGATATTGGAAGTCTGCCGAAACCGGTGGACACATCAACAATTAAGGAGATACCACTGGCGATGGTATCAATTCCGGCAGCAGCTACAAAAATCAAGACGGAAAACATCCATGATTACCGCAAATTTGCAACAATAACAAATTTGCAGAATTCGGCAACAGAATATGAAAGCAAAGGGGCGGTGTTTGCGTCACAGGAAGCAGAAGGCGATACGCCAAAATTCTACCAAGTACCGGACAGTAAGGTGACAGTTAGAGTATTGGAGTTGAATGGAAATAAACTTGTTGATGTAACGGCGCAAAACATTGATATATGGATGGAAAAGGGAAAAGCTTATGAAATCAAACCTCTGATGCCAAGTGGTGAATTATATCAAATTCCGAGATTTGCCACGGTGGTACATATATACGGAAATGGAGACGGTCAGGTTAACTATATAGGCCCGGGAGTAGACAATTCCGACAACAGAACGTACTTCGGATTAATTACACATGAGGGAAGTACGACAGGAAACAAAATCAGACTGTCGGCGCTTAAAATAAGTTATATGCTGCTGAACAAGGAGCAAAAATTGACGTACTAAAAAAAGAGGGGCTTCCCCTCTTTTTTAGTAGAATCCAAATTTGTAAATCACAAGAATTGCAATCACCGTACAAAGAACAATAGTAAATAAATCAGAACCGCGTATCTTTTTCTTGCCGGTCGTTTTCCTGACTTTCAGTGGGGCATATGACCGGTACCGATGCATTTGAATCAAAGCATATACAATCTCAAGCATCGCAATAAAAAAGAAAATGAAATGTGTTACACCAAAACGCCATGTAAACAGCGAATGAATTAAAGTCCCGAGTATAAAACCAATACCACAATAAAAATAGGAATGAAACCCAATGTATTTTTTTTGACGTTTGCTATAATAACTTGCCATGTAATCGCCCCCCTCGCTTTCTTTATTGGTATTTTATGACAAAATACTATCACGATTTTAGATAAAAGTAAACAAAAAGAGCCAAGGAATAAATCTCCAAGGCTCTTATGTGACCGGACACCAGTCATTTGCTAATTGACTATATTGTAGCATATTCAAAACGCTTGTCAAGTATTCCTTTTATTTATTTCCATCTTTTTCTATTGGTATTTTATGGCAAAATCTTAGCACGATTTCGAATAAAAGTAAATAAAATACTATATTTCTTTGAAAATCCACTATAGTGGATAGAATAATCATGTATGTGTGTCGCTCAATGAATCTGGGAGAGAGATTACATTGAGCGCTGCCACCATGAGGGGACGACTTGTTGTAGCAAAGAACATCGAGGAAATAACGATATAATTAAAATCCCCCGGTTGTTGACCGGGGGGGTGTTTTATTCTCCTAATTCAAGAGTTTCTTTTAGGTTTTTCTCTTCTGTTAAGGTATCTCCACCACTAACTAGAGCGCTTGTGAATGCTGTGCAATATATACAGATAGCGTTTTCTCCACTATATTCGTATTTTGGTTCTTCTTCTCCAGAGTGGTCAAGAGAATCTACATGCGAACACAAATTATTAAGCGTATCATAGCAATCTTCTTTTGATATATCTCCTACGTGATATTTATCCATAACTTCTATCATTTTGCACCCGGTATCATAAGCCTCTTCGCTCATGTCTTCTGGAATTTTCTTATCTGCCTGACCGCAACCAGCCAACAGAACGCAAGCAACCAACAAAGCAATTATTTTTTTCATTTCCGTCTCCCTTTCTATTGGTATTTTATGCCAAAATTTTATCATAGCTTTAGGTAAAAGTAAACAAAATTTATATTTTTTATAAAAATCCACCATAGTGGATAAGATATGTGCTACTATAGCGAAAGAATCTCGCTCAAAGTGGGTATACTACTCGTGGAGGTGGCTGGGATGCGCTGCGAGAATAGAATTAAAGACAAGCGAAAAGGAAGGGGGTACACTTTGGCAAAGCTAGAAAAACTGTCTGGAGTATCGGATTCACATATTAGTCAATTGGAGCGAGGACAGGAGCAGCCATCGCTTGAAGTGGCATATCGGCTATCAAAAGCTCTTGAGTGTGAGATTTTGGAACTTTTTGAATTTTACGAATAAGAAGGGAGAGAAGTTAGAACTTGAACAAACAAAGCACAAGTACAAATATAGGGTACAAGGAGAAAATTATAGAAATGGTTCAAAAAATGAATAACGAGGATTATTTATTCAAAATATACCACTACATAATTCCTAAATTCAACAAAGAAAACAAAGAAGCCGGCAACTAGTCCGGCTTCTTATATTTTTCTGCCATTTTGCGGGCGGTTTTTCTAAGCACTTCCTTGCTATCTTCGTCAAGCTCCATGTAAACAGTAATAAAAGACTTGATAAAATCATCGTCAGAGTCGTCCAGTTCGGAAAGTATCTCGCTAAAGGAACCGTCTCTTTGCTTGAACATATCACCGACACCGTTTCGGAGCCAGTCCTCGTTGACGTGAAACTCTCTGCATATTGAAAGCATAACGGCGTCGGTTGGCGTTCTCAAGCCGGTCTCGTAGTTTGTTACCGTGTTACCCTTGACGCCAATCTTTTCGCCGAACTCAACCTGAGTTAAATTGTTCGCTTTGCGTATTTGCTTTATTCGATTTTTCACTCATTTTACCTCCTTTCGAGATAAATATATCAAAAAAAACTCACAAAGTCAATATTTTCTATTGCATTATTATTCTCGTTGTGATATATTAAACTCACAAAGTCAAGAAAGGAGTGAAAAATAATGGCTAATAAATCAGTAATAACACAAGAGGAACAGGAAGAAATCAAAGAATTTGTATCTATCTTGCTTGTATTAAGCAAAGAAGATAGAGCGATTCTTTTATCAAACGCTGGCGCATTAAAAGCTCGGCAGGATTTAGCGAGAAAGGAGTAAAAGGATGAGCGAAGTATCAGAATTAACAAAAGCGTTGCAGGAAGCAACGAAAGCAATGAGGGGAGTAACAAGAGCAATGAGGGAAGCAACAAAAGAACTCAGCGCCAATAGAAAAAGCGTTGAGCCCTTGAAAGAGATTTTTTCCAAATTAGGTACTGGTTACTGTTCGGCGGTTCCAGTAGATAGTGGACTAACAGGAAACCAAGTCAGACAGTTGTACAACCTCAAAAAAATCGAAGAGCAAATGGCTGACAAAGTAATTATCAGCTCACGTCTATACAATATGCTGATACAGGCTGATTTGTCCCCGGCTCAACTTGTCCCAGAAGAGTGTACCCAAGCTGATGACAAACCGACGGAAGCATAGCAAACAACTCGTCGTGGCTTGTCTTGATACCAAAAGCAAAATCAAGAGCAGCAACGAGTTGTAATGAATATATGATGGTTGCTTTTCCGTTTTCGCCCCCAAAGGGCATATCGTATTTTTTGATTAGAGCTTCTTTGTCGCCATCTTCGAAAGCGAGTCTTGCGTCAAGGGCGATTTGACTCAAGGCGTTTAATAGTTCAGTTCTAGTCATGAAAGTCCTCCTTCCTATACGTATTCAACCGTAGCAGGGCTGTAATTACCATTATAAGGGAAGAACAGAGAAAAGCAAGAAAGGAGCAAAAAAATGAATATAAAACCGATTTTATTTAATACTGAAATGGTTCAGTCTATTCTGGGCGGATTAAAGACTTGCACCAGACGGCTTGTTAAATTCCTTCCGGGAGAAAATCCACAGTGGACAGGATATATCAAAGATGGACTGATGTTGTACAACGGAACAAATGAGCCATGTTGCAGAAAACCATCATACAAGATTGGTGATGTCTTATACGTCCGTGAAACATGGACCGACCATTATGTTCCTAACGAGATTGGTAAGCCAGAGTTGCAATATTGCTATAAGGCAGACGGTACGGATATAAAGGGTGAATGTCTACCGGGAGAAAATAATCGGTGGTATCCTTCGATCCACATGCCAAAAGAAGCTGCTCGAATTTTTCTAAAGGTTACGAATGTACGAGTGGAGAGATTACAGGAAATTACAGATGATGGATGCATTGCAGAAGGTGTATATCCATCACCTTGTAGAAAATGCAATGCTACGTTTGGGTGTGATACATGTTCGGATGAAGGATATCACGAAACAGACGGCTTTTCAGAACTCTGGAATTCAACCATCAAGAAATCCGACCTTGACCGCTACGGATGGGATGCGAATCCTTATGTATGGGTAATTGAATTTGAGAGGTGCGAAAAGCCGGGAAAGGAGTAAATCCAAGAATACCAAACAAGAGTATTAAAGAAATGGCTACATATCAAATCACCAAGCAATCTTTGAAATCGATTAGAGGTGAGGAAAGCAATGCGTAAGCGTTGCAATACCAAAAAGCAACTGTGGAAAGTTGCACTTTTATCAATGAGGAGGTGATGAAAAGAAGTGCTTGAACGAAACACAATCAATGAGCTGTTTGGTATTACGGAAAGTTATGAAATGCCGGACAGAGTGATGGAGATTCTCATGAACGAAAAAGCACGAATGCGATGTTTTAACGAGATAACAAAAATCTCACCGGACATGAAAGAGGATTTCTTTTTAGATTATTACCAGGAAGAACACGGAGACAGAAAAGAATTAAAGCAGGACTATACACCTGACTGTGTGGCCGCATTGGCGTCGGAAATGGCAGGAACGGCCAAAACGGTAGCGGATATATGTGCCGGAACTGGCAGCCTAACGATAAAGATGTGGTTAGAAAATCCGGATGCATTTTTCCACTGCGAAGAGTTTTCATCAAGAGCAATACCTATATTGCTATTAAATTTAATGATACGAAACATGAGTGCGGAGGTTGTGCGGTGCGATTGTCTATCGGGAAGTATTTTCGAGATATACAATTTGGAACCGGGACCGAAGTACAGCACAGTAAGCAAGGCAGAATCACCACGTAATACATATTACGACGTTGTTGTAACAAATCCACCGTATTCTCTGCGATGGGGAGAGGTGGACGACTTCCAAAAAGACAAAAGGTTTCGCTTTGGAATCACACCAAAACAGTACTCGGATTATGCATTTGTTATGCACGGCCTAAGCAGATTAAAAACCGGAGGCATACTGGTGGCAATCGTGCCGCATGGTGTTTTATTCCGAGGTGGAAAAGAACAGACCATACGGAGAGGTATTATCGAAGCCGGGTACATGAATACCATTGTAGGATTGCCAAACAATCTTTTTATGAATACGGGGATACCGGTTTGTATTATGGCATTAAAGGAAGACAGCAGTGACCTCCTCTTTGTTGATGCCTCAAAGTATTTTGACAAGCATGGCAAGCAGAACGTCATGAATGAGGAACATATAAAAAAGGTGTTAGATGTTTATCTGAAAAGAAGATACGTTCAGCGATATTCTGCGGTGGCGACTATGCAGGAAGTTGAGGAAAACGACTACAACCTAAACATACCAAGATATGTAGACACATTTATCCCGGAAGCTGCACCGGACATTGTTGAGGTATTGGAAAGCCTCCACCGGATAGATAAAGAGATACATGACAGCGAAAAGAAACTGCTTGATATGCTGCTTGAAATGACCGGAACAACACAGGAAAGCGACAGAGAATTAAAAAATGCAATAGAAGAATACAAAAATTGGATGGATGACAAATACAAAAAGGAAGTTGATGATTCGTGCTAATTAATTGCAAAAAAATAGGAGAGATTGCGGAGGTGTATAGAGTTGCTGACGGTCAAAAGATTCCGCCGGGAACGAGTTTGATAAGACTGTCGGCAAATGACGGAACTGTTTTATATGCAGAGGTTGAAGAGGTAGGAAAAACGGGATATGTAGCGTTTTCGCCGTGGAGTAATGTACTTCCGAGATATTTGTACTTTGCACTTCAAAACGCAATGCCGGAGTTTTTAGCAAAATACAAGTCAGGAATTAATTTGAAATACGAGGCGGTTAAGTTCTTAAAGATAAACGTGCCAACGATGGAACAACAGAAACAAATCATTGAGGTATTGATGACTATAGAAAAAGCAGAAAGAGCAGAACAAAAGGAGATTGAAACATTAAAAGGATTCAAAGAGGGGATGCTTGAAAAGATGTTTGTCAGCGAAGAAAGGAAGGGGTAGCGTGCCACGAAAAAAACTTCCAAAACAGTACGGAATCAGCGAATTTCGCTTCCGGGAGCTGTACTACTACACATTACAATACCCGGAATGGGAAAAGGAATATTTAGCCGGGAAAAAATCTCCGGAGGAACTGGAACGCCTCCGGAGAAAGATGGATGAAATCGACATCCTTTGCCTGATGGCAGAGGAGGGGCTGGCAGAGTACATCCGCGCCGGTGTCATATGGAAGGACATGACGTATACGACGCTGAGAAGTATGTTCGGCATCCCATGCGACAGGAACACATACTACAAATACCGCCGGAAGTTTTATTGGCTTCTGGACAAGGAAAGAAAATAGAGTACTGACTAAAGAGGAACGTTAGTTCAGTGGCGAGAACAGCCGCCTCATAAGCGGAAAGTCCGGGGTTCGATTCCCCGACGTTCCATTACAAAAAAAGAAAGGAGGACGACATAGTGAAGCGGAAAAGAAAAGAGAAATTTATTCAGGCGATAACAGTGGCCGCAATGATGGCATGGATCATCACAGCGCGTGAGGTCCATAGTCTTCAAATGCAGGAGATTATAGTATTTGTAACGTCGACAATATGGCTTGTGTTATTTGTTGCAGCCAACAGAAAAATATGGAGGTAAAAGATATGAAAATAATTCTTGGAAAGATTTTTTGGGGCGCGATTTGTTTGAATCGCAAGAAAAATATAACTGCGTTTGTATGCTATCACGGCAACACAGACTGTATCTGTGTGACGGTAGAAAACAAAGGTGTACAAGTCTACCAGAACAAAGTCTTTGCGAATAATCGTAAAAAGCTAAAGGAGATGGCGGAGCACTTGCGGATAATGAGGGATTTTAATGAGACAAAGTGATTACTCAGACGGAACACCGATTACGTTTCCATTTTTCATATGCATGTGCCCGAACGGGCATACATACTGGTCGGTGACACCACAAGAACGGTGTAGCCGCTGCGGCCAGAAAGTCGACTGCCGGTTGGCAAACGACAAAAAGAAAGCGGCCGGCAATTAAGCCGGCCACTTTCAAGAAAATGGTATACAAAAATCTAACATAATTAGTATACCATTTTCGCACCAAAAAAGCAAGAGAAAACGGACATTTTGAGCCGTTTTTCACACTTGCTCAAGGTATTATTTTCAGAACCACGGAGGTGCGGTTGATGCCGTATATTGAAAAGATAACAAAGGCGGGGCGGACAGTGTTGATTGAGCGCTGCTATTCATCACACATCCACCCGCCGGGAGAGAAAAGAGAGAAAAAAGAGAAAAAAACAAGTGAGGCGCAGGAAAAAGTCAACCTGCGGAAAACAATCACAGAATTAACCATCCTGATGAATGAGAATTTTCAACCGGGAGACTACCACGTGACACTCACATATGCGCCGGATGAACGTCCGGAAGATTTGAACGGAGCGAAAACAGATAGAGAAAGATTTCTCCGCCAGTTGCGCCGGCGCATGAAGAAAGAAAACGAGGCGTTTAAGTACATTCTCGTTACGGAAATCGGAAAGCGAGGAGCTCTACATCACCACATGGTGATGAATCAAGTTCCCACAGACTGGATTCGCCTGCAGTGGAAAAAAGGCAGGATTGATATTCGTCCATTAGACGATACGGGCCAGTATTCGCGACTTGCGGAATATTTTGCAAAGTACAAGCTGCAATTCAAGCGGAACGGTGGCAAAGGTCGCGCATGGACGCGCAGCACAAACCTACGCCGTCCGGAAACAAGGAAGCGAATTATCACAAATCGAAACTGTTTCCGTCAGGAGCCACGAGAAAAAAACGGCTACTGGATTGATAAAGGTACCGTATATGCCGGCACCTCGGAACTGACGGGATGGGGATTCATGCGGTATATCCTAGTAGAGAACGACGGAAGGAGGGGGAGCCCGTGAAGGTGAATATCTACATAACAACAAAATTTCACGGAAAAATCCCATGCGGCACCGGCACATATGCCATATTACTGGAGACAGTAATTGGCGGAAAAATGTATCGCAAAATCCACGTGTCGGCATGGAAAGAGTTGTCCTTTCAGAAGTTGGCGGTGCGTACACTGGTGGAAGCGGTGCACTACATGAATGAACCAAGTCAATTAGTAATTCAATGCGATTCGCCCTACGCCGTCAATGCGGCGAATTCCGGAACGGCGGACGGAAAGAAATATGAAAAGATGTGGCGAGAGTATTTTACTATGGCGTCACGAATGGAAAAGGTAACCGTGATTTTTAACAAGGAACATAAATACAGAAAGTACCTTTTGAGACAGATTTCAAAAGGCAGCTATCGAACAAAAACAGACAAGGAGTGATAACTATGTTTGAAAAATTTGGAGAGTTTGATTCATGCGAAGAGATTAACATGGCGGCGCAAGGCTTGTACGAAGAGGGCGATATTAAAAGCCTTCGCGCTCTCGCAAAAGAAAACGGACTGGAGGATATGCTGGAGATTTATCTCGAACAGACAACTGATGACATCACATCCGGTGAAGTGTGGTTGTGTGACCCAATCTCCGCTGCCATCGGAAAGTTAAAAGTCGAGCAGAAAGAGGCATCTAACTGGAGTTTTCTAGCGGATGATGTAGTCGGCTATTTGTTGGGAAACTGTGACGATGAGGTGTTTGCGAGGGCGGTCAGAAAGAAAGGAAAGCGCATCGAAAAAGCGGCCATGCTGGTGGCAGAGGAGTCAAAAAAACACAAAGTTATGATACCAGGAGGCGGCGGAACGTGTAACTACTGCGGACCGATGCAGGGGTATCAGATTATCAAAAAGTATTATCAGGAGGCTTAATCATGGCGGGAAAAAAGGATAGAATTGAGCGGATTAATAGCCAAGCCGTACCTCTCCCTGAAGCCTTTATCGACTGGATGGATAGACGGATGCCAAGATATATCATTTACGAACCGGGAAAAACAGAAGGAAAGTGTACCGGGTGTGAAGCGGTGTCGCAGTATGAAAAACTGCGTATCAATGGGAGATACACATGCCCGGCGTGTCACAAGAAAGCGACAGCTAAAACAAAAAAGATGATAGTCAAACAGGACTCAAGGAAGTTTATCTATGCGCAAAAGATAAATAACGGTGTGATGGTACGATTTATTGAACGAATATATCATTTTTCCGGAGAGGGAATTGTTGCGAAAGAATGCGAAGAAAATCTTCGTGGAGCAGTGGAAAAAGGAAGACGTCAATATTGGTATGAGAACGTGCCGAGATGGACACATCATGGCTATACGTACGGGTGGCAGGAGAATCCTTCCTGTTGGTCGTCAAAGAGCGCAAATAATCCGCTGTATCACTGGAAATCGAGGAAGCCTTTCTATAATGTTCCAGAAGTATATCAAAGGAGCCTAAGAGGAATTATAAACGATAGCAATTTGAGATGGTTTAGTGATGAAGGAAAGGAATTGATAGGAAAGATATACGCGAGAAAACGATACAGACTTTATGTGTCCGCCTTTATGGATGTGTATGAAGCACTGCACCGGTGGCCGTGTCTGGAAGCACTGTACAAGGTCAAAATGAAAGAATTTGTCGAAGATTACATTACAAGGATGAGAAGTTACAATATGAAGCTGAACAAGAAGGAAACAAAACCACATAAGATACTGGGTATACCAAAAGAATTATATCGTGCTTTGCCACGAAATACCAACCAAATTTATGTCGAAAAGGCAAAAACGCTTTATGAATACACAAAAAATATAACACTGATACGCTTAGTGATTGAAAGACTGAGCGTGGAAGACATCCGTTTGTTTTTTAAAGCGAATCGCATGAAAGCAGAAAAAACACTTCGGTACATCAATAAGGTAGAAAACGTGTATATATACAGGGACTATCTACATATGGCGAGAAAATTCGGAAGTGACATGACGGACGAATTTGTGCTTTATCCGAGAGATTTGGACGCGGCACATGATGCGATGATAGAAGTAAAGGTGGAAGCAAGACACAAAAAGGAATTAAAAGAAGCGCAAGAAAAAGATGAGGACTTAAGGAAAATATACAAAAAAATAGCAAAAAGGTTTTCCTATGAAGACGATGCATTCATTTTGCGTCCGGCTAAAACTAAAACAGAAATAGTCAAAGAAGGGCAGACACAACACATCTGTGTGGGAATGGCAGGTTATGCAGAGAAAATGATAAGAGGCAGCAGTTACATTTTGTTTTTGAGAAAAAAGACGGAACCGGACACGCCGTTCTACACGGTAGAAATCACGCCGGAGTACAAAATTGTCCAGCGTCACGGAAAGTACAACAAGGAAGGAAAAGAAGTGACGGCCGTGGATGCCTTCCTGGAAAAATTCAGAAGGGAGGTGGGGCACGTTGAGGTCAATCATGCAGTTGGGGCATGACTGGGATTTTTGTTACTTGTGTGGCAGAAATCACACAGCAGACCCTTGTGGATTAGAAACGCACCACGTGTTTGGTGGACCGAATCGAAAATATTCGGAACGATATGGCTTAAAAGTGAGATTGTGCGGCGAACGATGCCACCGAAACGGTGCAAATTCGGTACATAGAAACCATCAAGTGAATTTATCTCTAAAGGCAGCAGGACAAAAAGCCTTTGAGAGCCGGCACGGCACCCACGAGGATTTTATGAGAATCTTTGGGAAAAATTACATCTAGGCACCTCTGGCTTGAATATCACGGCGAGCCATGTTAAAACCTCCCGGTTAAAAGCCGGGAGGAAATAAAGGAGAAGAAATGAAACAGGACATAAAAAGAGCAGTGATTGAACTGCTCAACGATTTAATCAAATGGATAGGAGGCAATAATGGAACAGATAACGATAGTATTAAATGACATGGAAGATGTCAAAAGGGAAATTGACAATTGCCAGCGCAAGGCAGTAAAGAGCGTTGTCGAACTTGGGTACATCTTGAGAAAAGCAGATGATGCCGAACTCTTCCGTGAAGCAGGGTATTCCAGTATTTTTAAATTTGCAGAGGCGGAATATGGTTGGAATCAGTCGCAGACCTCACGCTTTATGGATATCAATAGAGAGTTTTCGAAGGATGGC
>UMJI01053012.1_pt1 | contig 24766 bp, 28 predicted proteins | sample 1965991 | NCBI WGS metagenome assembly UMJI01 (sample SAMEA4836140, study PRJEB28245) | human gut metagenome | biome: gut microbiome; material: fecal sample | place: Denmark | collected 2008
TTGCCAGGAAATACATCATATAAAGAACACAATTCAAAGACTGTCCGGTCTACCGGCCGTTTTTTCAAGACGTGGCTAACACAAACAAATGCATTATTTCGCGTTATGCCGTAGTGGCAATCTATCAAACAGAAAACTGTTAACAGAGACCTATATCGTCTACTTGGGCAGCTTGGTGAATGCCTAGGGCGGTTTTTTAAACTATGTCAGCGATGGTCAGCTTTGGTTTTCATGGCACCGATCTAGCGCAGCATTGCTTTTTGGCTTATGCAAATACGAAGTCAACGGCCATCTCACCGTCGCTCATGAGCTGCCTTGCCACGGCAAGGGCTGCTCGGTTATCGATGCGCTGCTGCTGTGTGAGCGTTCCTCAGCGGTTAGCGGGATGGTAGGGGAGCGGGGAGAGTGCCTGCTCAAGAAGTTGAGCGGTGCGTCCTTCAAGCGTACCGGCGTACACGTCTAGGAACTCCCAGGCATCGTCGATTGGCAGCATGGTCTCGTTTTTGGGGTTCTTCCAGTCCTTGACCGAACGGGCGGTGACATTGAGTGCGCGGGCGATATCAGAGGTCGTTACGCCTAGGGCGTCGGTCGCGGCTGCGAAGACGGCCTTGGGGTCGATGTCGGGGAAATCGTCCAGGTGTTGCTCAATCCATTCATCGTCGCGGCAGGCATAGACGATTTGGCATTGTGTGCCCTGGGCTTTTAGCTGTTCGGATACGTGGTGACTGGCGAGGTTTTGTAGGCCGAGCGGTTCGGTCTCGGGGAGATCATCGGGGCGATACCAGCGGACGATATGCTCGCCAAACCTGTCGTGGGCGGCGTTTGCTTGGTTTAGGCGCTGTATGCTGAGGTCGCCGAGCTTCTCAGTTTGGGCATACACCCAGTCAAAAGCATTCTTGACCGGCACACTATCGAGTTCGGGGTCGAGCCATCTGTGGACGCTGGACACACGAATGCCTAGGCCTTGGGCTAGGTCTTCTGGCGTGAGCCACAGGCTATCAAGCTGGGTTTGCATAGCGCATTTGAAATCGAGCATAGTCGATCCTTCCAAAAGGGGAGAGGGGCGCAAACGCCCCTCCGCGGTTGTTAGATTTGATTTTAAGGGCTCGTGCGGACTTAGGCTTCGTCGTTCTCCTTGAGCTCGCCCACGAGGTCCCAGACGCGTTGAAGGGTGTTCTCGAGGAGTTCACCGACTTCTGCATAGGGGCTCTCAGGCTGCTCCTGCATGACCCTCGCTAGGCCGTTGGTGCCGCGAAGTTCCGAGGTCAGGCGGTTGAATAGGATTTCCTTTTTGCTCTGCATGGCGTACTTCTTTGCGCAAAACTAGAAATCTTATATATATCCTCTAGATAAAATCTAGAAATCCTATAGATTGGCGTTCTCGACTAGGTCGTCGACGGCGTTTTGGAGAACGCTCGTCATCGTTCGACCCTGCTGTCGGCAGTAGGTTTTGAGGGCGGCGTGCTTCTCGGCTGAGACGTAGAACGTAATCATCTTGCGGTCGTCCGCGCCGGAGTCACCCTTGTGCTTGGTGTCCTGATTGTCCATGAGGCTCTTCTTAGCAGGCTTCTCGCCATCGGTCTTGGCGAAGGCATTCATGTTGTTTTTCACGGCCATTACTGCAAGGCCTCCTTAATCTCAGAGTAGACGTCCTCATAGCCATAAAGAGAGGAACCAAAGGGCAAACCAAAGTAACCCTTCAAATCCTCTTTCTGGCGGATTGCGGCATCGAAGAACGATATCGAACCGTTTTCGAGGTTCTCCTGAGCGATCTTGAAGCCGTTAGTGTTCGTCAGCACTCGGGTGAGCAGCACGGCATACAGTTTGTCGTTCGCTTCCATCGTGCGGACGGTTTCAGCCGTCTTCACGAGGTCGGCGTTGCCTGTGCCGGTGGGGATGATAACGAAGTCCGATGCCTCCTGGGCGGCATCGAGGATGGTGCCGTTCGGCGGGCAGTCGATGAAAGCCCACTTATCAGCATCGCCCTGGAACTTCTTTGCGGCTCGCTTGATTGTGGCGGGGTTTGCCGCGTTCACCTCGAAGGGGAGGGGGCGGCCATTGTCATCGGCATTGTCCGCCCAGAACGTTGCCGAGCCCTGGGGGTCTGCGTCGAGGACAACGACGACTTTGCCGTCTCGTACGGCGGCGGTCGCCAAGGCGATGCAGCTGGTGGTCTTGCCGACGCCACCTTTCAGATTTAGCAGTGAGATGATCATCTGCGGCCTTTCTGACATATAGAAATCTTCTAGAAAACTTATAGATTCATTTTAAAGCAGGGGAGGGGAGTGGGGGTCGTGATTTCTACTGTTTCTAGAAAAAATATAGAAGATATATAGAAGCCTTCTAGAAGATTTCTAGAAACTGAGAGAATGGCAAGGCTAATCAGATCTCGCCATAGAGGAGAACTCCATCGTGATTTACATTGCATTCGAATTGGCTTCCCGCCTCGATGCCAGCTTTGAAGTTATCGATGTTGAGGGTGAGAAAATCAAGATCGCGGTCGAGACCCCACAGGTGAGTATCAGCCGTGAGGGAATAGTCCTTGAGGGCGTCGCCCGTCAGGGGTGATAGAACTAGGATGTCGTAATCGCTATTGTCCCTGGCCTCGCCTCGCGCTCTAGATCCGTAGGCGATGATGGCTAGCGGCTCGCCTGCGCGGCGGATGCCATTTACTAGGAAGTCGATAACATCGGGGGAGATTTGGAGTGAAGCTCCCGCTTCTTCGAGAGTTCTCATGGTCTATTGCTCCCTAATGTAGATGAGACGTCCTTCTCTTTTCAGGTCCTCAACGAATCTGTTCGTAGCACCCTTCAACTTAACCGTGACATCGACATCCCTTCCAAGCGCCGATGCGAGCGAGTCGAGCATGGACAGGTAACTGAAGGACGAGTAACCGTCGTCCAGCTCCAGGAAGAAGTCGATGTCGGAAGCGTCTGTCTGATCACCCATTGCGAATGAGCCGAACAGTACTGCCTTTTTGACGAACGGGCAGGCGGCGAAGATAGACCGTGCGCGGCTGACGGCGTCGGTAAGGGTGCTCACGCGGGCAGAAGGGTTCTCGCAATCCTCAATGAGCCATTTCATGAATTCACCTCTGTTCAATCTAGAAATTTTCTAGAAGAGTTCTAGAAATGGGGAACTGGCTAAGATAACTAGAGTTCGCCATAGAGAACCACGCCGTCCCTGGCGACCTCAGTGGCGAAACTCCGGCCGTGTTGAACCGCAGCCCTGAAATCGTCCATGTTCCCGATGAAAAAATCCAGGTCTTTCCCAAATCTACGCAGTTGAAGATGAGCTGCAATCGAGAACTCTTTGAGTTCCTTTCCGGTCAGCTCTGAAAGATCGAGAATGTCATAATCGCTATTTTTCCAGGCTTCGCCGCGGGTTCGCGATCCGTAGGCGATGACGGCGATCGGCTCACCGGCTCGCCTGATGCCGTCGATAAGGAAATCGATGTCTTCCTGTGAAATCTGAAGGGTGTCTCGGGCTTCTTCAAGGGTTCTCATGGTCTATTGCTCCCTCCTGTAGATGAGACGTCCTTCTCTTTTCAGGTTTTCAACGAAGCTGCTCTGGGCGCCGCGGAGCGTCGTCAGCATGTCCACGTCCCGCCCGAGTCCCTCGGCCAGGGCGAAGCCGATGTCCATGACATCGGAGGCATCCTTTCCATCGGCTTCGATAAGCAGGTCGACGTCGGATGAGTCTCTTTGCTCGCCGCGGACGAACGGGCCGAACATGGCAGCTTGTCGCACCGAAGGGCGGGAGCCGAGTACTTGTCGGACGATTCGCTTGGCCTCGGCGTAGTCCTGAACGGGAGCCGCGGGGTTATCGCAATCCTCGACGAGGTATTTCAAGGCGGCACCTCCGTACAATCTAGAAATTATCTAGAAACCCTCTAGAATTCGGCGCGTTGCGTATCGTCTTCGGTCAACTCAAGATTCTTCTCCAGCTCGTCAAGCGTCACGGTCTCGAGCCTGCCGGTGCGGAAATCCTCGACCCTCTTCAGGAGATTGCGCTCGACAATCTCGCCGACGTTGACCCATCCGTTGGGCCACTCATCGCGATCAAGGGCGCTTTCCCAATCGGCAATCATCTCATCGGTCACGACCTTGCCGTTCTCAGCAACTACTCCGTTCATGTTTACCTCCATCCCGGGGTAGGGAGTGCTTCATCTAGAAGAAATCTAGAAATCTTATAGATAGAGTCTAGCTTGTGGAAGGACTTGGCGTTGGGAAAATTAGGTACTTCTAGAAAATATCTAGAAGGGATATAGAAGAAATCTAGAAATTACCTCTACGGCCCTACTTCTTGGCGATTGGGGCTGTACTACAGTACTGCGCTGGTACAGTACTGTATGGGCAACCGTAGACAGGTGCATGGAGGGGAGTAGGGCTATGAGGACTATCAAGGGATACAAGATCAAAGAGCCCGAGGATTGGGACTTCGAGGTTCCCGCGGACTCGTCCCAGTGCATCCGCGATTTCCTGGATGCCTGGGAGCGCGACGACCGTATGACCGATTGCTATATGGACGAGCTTCACGGCACGTTGAGGGAATTGCCTGTAGAAAAAGACGACCTGCTGCACAGGTATTACCTCACCGGCGGGTGGCTCAAGGAGCAGTAGGCTGAACCCGAACTCGAGACAAGATAGGAAATGACGTGAGCACCGATACGAATCCCGAGAACGTCAGCTCCGTCGACTTCTCCGACAGCGTTCCGAACCCCTACATCGGGAAGGTGCGCCGGCGTGTCCCCGCCGCGCAAGAAGACGCTGAAGGAGATCGAGGCCGCGAGAGGGAGAGGTCACTGATGGAATTCGGGCTTGCAAGCGGAACCGTGATTACGAACGAGGACATCGAGCGCGAGTGTGCAGAGTATGAATCAGGCTCTTGGGCGGGAACCCTGATGCTCACCAGACAGCAACACGAAACGCCGGAAGTCAGCCATAGAACATGTCCGCACGTCGCGCGACAATGAATCCGTCGATAAACGGGGAACCCATGAAACTCCGCTTCTTCCCAAAGCCAAACAAGAAGATGACCGCCGATGAGGCCCTTGAAGCCCACATCGCCCGCTTCGGTTTCATCCCGTGGGGTCTTCCGTCACTTCCTGACGATGCGGTCGTCAGGGCGGTCGAGAAGGCCTTGGAGACGGGGGTTCCTTGCGAAGACGGGCCGCTGCCGCCCGGCTGCATCCTGTGACCGCCTGTAGGAAAGGTTTCTTCTATAAAATTTCAAGAAGAATTCTAGAAATAGCTACTATTCGGGCTGGCATTCTTTTCTCACGCCAACCAGACCGCGGTTACGGAGGGTGCGGTATAGCGTCGATTTCGAGATTCCGGTGGCGGCGCAAATGTCAGGAATCGGCGTTTCCCGCGCAACGTAGAGCTTTACGGCGGCATCTGCCTTGACGTCGGCAATGCGGGGACGGCCGCCCACGTTGCCGCCGTGGCTTCGTTTGATCGCGATGCCTTCTGCCTGGCGCTGCTTAATCAGGTCGCGCTCGAGCTCAGCCGTGCAGGCATGAGTGCCGAGGACAAAGCGACCAAAAGCGGTGTCGAGATCGACCGGCTGCTTCAGGGAAATCAGCTTGACCCCCAGGTTGCGGAACATCAGGTCGTAGTTCAGCAACTGCCTTGTCGATCTGGTCAGGCGTTCCCAAGACTCAACGACAACCTCATCGCCTGCCTTCATTTTCTTGAACAACTTTTTCTGTTGCGTACGGTCGCCATCACGAGCGCCGGTCTCCTTGTCTTTGAAGATATGGCCATAGTCCACGCCGGCGTTGATTAACGCCTCGATCTGGCGGTCGAGTTTCTGGTCTTTAGTGCTAACGCGGGCATATCCATATCGAGTCATTTTAGTCTCCTTACCTCGTATTTGATTTTCTCATGGGAATAAAGGGGGAGGTTTTGGCACTAGGTTTTGGCACTCGATATTCACGGCATCGATTGATCGATTTCGGGGTGCCGCGCGGCATACGTTTTGGGACGTTGAATATGAACAATAACAGAGGTGCACCAGTTAACTGGGGCAGTCGCAGGTTCGGTTAGAATTGATGCCACGGCGCATTCCGTGCGCGGGCGGCCGACGATTTGATCGGAGGTCACCATATGCTGAAATTCCTTAACGCGCTGGCCGCTCTCGCGACGGTCGGCACGTTCATCATCGCGTTTTTGAACTCGTATGAGGTTCGGATTAAGGTCCGTAGGCGTACGCGCGGAGCGGACGGTGGACGGCATTTGCGCCACAAGCGCAAATAAGAATGCCCGGGGGTCGGATCCCGGGCATTTAACTAAACCAGAAAACTAGGCCGCCCGCGCTCCTTGATGCTTACACGGGATGCGTCGTTTTCTGCTTTCATTTTATCCTCTTTAGGCGGATAAAACCACCGTACGCTTGGGCTCTCATGTGAGTTCATCCATCGTCCATGCGGCGTGATCGCAACAGTGGGAGCCGTCCAGGACAGCTCATCTTACAATCGAATGAATTGCAGCTGCCGAATCGATCTCCATAAACATGACGCGGCTGTAGAATGAAGCAGGGTCGAAACGAAGCAGTTCCCGGACAATTGGCGTCCGGCCAGACACTTCGGTTCGGCCCTTTCTCATGCGCATTTCTAGAAACCCCTAGTACGGATACAGGTCTGGACTAGATCCACTCATCGCCAGCGACATGTATTCCGAAATGATTGCGAATCGCTTTTGATGCGGTGCCTGACGGCACCTATGATCCGCTCGCGAAGCTCGCTGACTTATATATCTCTTATTTACATCGCCCGGGGAGCGAAGCGACGCCGGCGCTGAGGGCTGACGGCTGGCACGCCTCGCGCTGATGACTTGCTGATTGTAATAACTGGTCGCGAGGTCTAATTAGCTTGGTGGTTAAATTGTTAGGCGGTGGAGCATCCACAGAGTCCGGGCACAATCGTGGACCCTCCCTAAATCTTCGAAACCAGCATTGCAGCTGGGAAAGCCTCACCCGCCCCTTGGCCTTTTGCTCGACGATCTCGCGGGACTCCGCATGGCTACGCCCATGCATCCGGACCGTTCGTTTTAACGCGCCGGCCGTCCTCACCGGCACCCCCGTACATGGCGGAACCCGGGGTTGGGCTCAGAATCCGTCACGGCTGCATGCTCATCGTGATCCTCTTTGCTTGACGTTGCGGCTTATCACCGCGACACGTGTGTTGCCACACGGCTATCCAACCAACTCCTGATCTTCGGCTGTTCGCCTACTTTCCTGCAGTTTTCCAGCAGGACAATCGCTCTGAATCCGGCACGCCGTCTCCGCCCAGAAGGGCCGAGGCGGCGCAGGGGTCACATGGAGGGCACTACCCCCGTCGAAGTCTCCGTAGAGACGGGACAATGAACCTGTACAGCTCAGTCTCCGATTATTCGAGCCCTTGGCTACCTTTTTGAACGGGTCTTAAACCCGTGCCGACCGGGAACGGCATATGTCCGCTCCCATAAAAAACGGGAGCCGTGCGAGCCGGCTCCCATTTGCGTTTTCTAACTGTCATCCATAGCGTGACCTGCGGGTCCCTGCTATCATTGGATGTGCCAGGAGTGCTGTTTGCGTTTTTAGCACAACTGGCAAGTAGAAACGCGAGTTGGTAGCTCGCCTCTACACCGTGCGGAGGTGTTGGTAGCACCCGAGCACAATCTTGATGGTATCACGCCCGCCCGTCTTTTCGGCGGGCTGGTTGCCATTTTTTTATGCCTCTACCTGCGGAAACTATAGTATACCTCAGTAACTCATGCCTCACCGCTCTACCGGGGCATGAGCGCTTTACTCCTCCCCGACAGGCAGTTCGAGGCTAGCGAGGCGTGTCGCCGCGAGCGTAATCGCCGCGATCGACGACGCGATCGTCCATCTGTCGCGACACGGCGCTACCGCTGTGCGCCTGGCCGGCGGCGCGAACGCGGTCGTCGCCGGCATCGACAACGCCGCCGGCGTAACGGTTGCGAATCTCCCTTGCGTAACCGCGCCGGGCAAGAAGCTCATCACGTACGGCGGGATCTTCGAGCAGATCTTCATCGCACTTCGGTGCAATGAATTTAGGAAACGAATTGTAGGAGACGCCCTTGCTCGCTTTCGCCTGCTCGACCCACGCCGAGTATGCTTTCTTGAGACGCTTGATGTAAATCTCACAACGTTTCTCGTATGGAAGGGCTCGCTCGGCTTCCAACACGTTATTTCCGAAAGCCGTCTGCAACGACTTCAACGCGAACCGCCCGTCGAGACGAGTCAAGTTGAAGGTACATTTTGGATTACCGGCCTCTTTGATATCGAGATCTGTCGCATAGACTCGATTGTTCTTGATGAAAATGTCTACGCCCCACGAGGCAAGTAATTTTTTGAACTGCTCCATATTCTTCGGGTGGTAGTCGTCGATTGCAATATGGATCAGCTCGCGCAGATTGTTTTTATAACTGTACTCCCCCCGATCGACAATCTCCTTTTCAATATCGCGCGGCTGACGATCTCGAATCTTTGAATTTCTCTTACCTTTTTCAAGTTGAGTAAGATTCCAAGCCTCGTCCATTTCACGAACCCATGAAGCGCGTTCGAATTTTCCGCGACGCCCACCAGTCTCGCAACGTTTGCCGGTCAGCAAATCGGTACGGTTGATCGCCATATGGACCGCGTAGCGTTTTCCCGCCTTATCGCTTTCCTCATGTAACGCGAGAATCACTTGTTGATGCGGATAGTGCTTCGCAAGCCATTGCTCCGCGTAGGCCAAACATGCATCGGGGGTCATCTTGCCTCCGTTGCAGCTGCACTCCTCGGGCAGAAACGCGAGAATCTGATGAAGCATGATTACGTTTTTGACTCCGGCTCTCGACGGTTTGTCGTGATGGAAAACCTTTCTGGTTCTATCCATTTTCGAAAACCAGTGGTTGCTCCATTCGATGTTCCAGCCACCACGCACAATCGCATCTTTTCCGTTGATGTATTTACGAACATTCTTTGCATAGCGCTCACTCGACACTCTTTTCTGTTTGATAACAGTCACTTCACATCACCACCGACGAAATAGCGCTTTTCAAGCTCGTCGATGAAACGGTCTAGCTTACGCCCAACTTGATAAACCTTCTCAAGTGTTCGAAAAACAGCTTTCTCGTTGTACGCGGGAAGCCCTTGGGCGTTCAAAAAGTACATGAGCTGATTGAGATTCGTTCCTTCCTTCAAAAGCTCGTGATAAATTTTGTCGATCGACGCCCGATCGACATCGATTTTCTCGACTCTCCCGACAAGAGCAGTGCGACGCATGAAGGCCGACATCGACACGCCGAGTTCAGAAGCGCGATTCTCAATGGATTTTTTCTCACTTGGCGAAACCCGGATGCGAATCATCTCAGTTCGCTCTTCGTCTTCAGTCAGATCGACCCCGCGAGTCACCGCGTCATCGGGACGCAGGAAATACCTAATCAGTTCGGCCTCAGACATTTGGGCCTTTTTGGAAAACGCAACAAGCGTTTTCTTTTCTTCTTCACTCAGCGTTGCCTTGACTGTGAACGGACGTTTCGTACTCACGGACAGCTCCTCGAAAATGAACCGCACACCGGAGAGGCCTCCGGTGCAAAACCAGCTATTCGATTCGCTTTCCTTTTCGAGTGCTTAAAAATCGCCGACGCGATTTGAAAACGTCTCGCGAAAACTTTACCGCCGTGAGAGGTGGTAAAGCAAGATGTGTGGGAAAACAAATGGCCCGTATGGGACCATTTGTTGCCACCCACACCCATCTTGCAATCTCCGGAACGGTGATTGGGCGAAACGCAGTGTAGACGTGGAATGAGAGGCCTCATTCCAAGCGAGAGGCCTCGCGGCGTTGTAACTGCGTGAAGACCGTGAGCGGAAGCGAATTTTTAACGCGAAGGATGCTGAGTGTTAGAAATTCGCTGTAGCGAGAGCGGAGCGGTGATGCGAATGCGAGGGATGCCGAGCATTTGCATCACCGCGCAGCGGGTTTGCGGCGCCCGCGACGCAAACCTTCGACTTTGTCGAATGTTTTTCGTAACGCCAGCGAAAAAGTTGAGGCAGCTTTCGACATTTCAATGACGCGGAGAGTCTTTGGTGAGACTCGTAGCGTTGTTGGATTGTCGAAAGGTAACGCGATTTGAATTACGGTTCGGATTAACGATTCGATTTTCATGCGGCGGCCAAGCCGCCTATGATTGCTCCCTCCGGTCGCTATCGATTTTCAAAACTCCCGTTTTGTTTTGAATCAATTTGAAATCCGGAATGAAAAACGAAACGCCCGCGCGAGTCGCTTTGACTTTTGCGCGGGCGCGATTCGGATCGGCCGAAAATCAAGCTGATGATATTTTGAGTTTCGCGTTTTAGATCTCAGAAACCAGATCTAAAAACTGCGGCGTTAATTTCACTTCGCCCACAGCATTACGGCGCGAGCACATCCAACGGAACAACTTGGACGCCGCGGTCGGTAACATAGGCTTGTGAACCAAATCCAATGATTGCAACTTTCGAAACCGGTGGGTTGTTTCCGGCGGCAACCATACGTTCCTCGACAGCAACAAGATTGTCAGATGCCTCTTCGATTTGAGCGGAGCTGAGCTTAACTTCAACTGGGATCCAGGTCCCGCCAGGAGCCGCAATGACTGCATCGACCTCTAAATCACGAGAATCATGATAGTGGTAGAGGCTCATTCCGTTTGCTCGCGCATAGACCCACAAATCATGGAGTGCCAACGATTCAAAAAGTAGTCCAAGCGTCTTGAAATCTAGCAGCAAGGTCTCCGGAGTCGCCCCGAGCGCAGCGGCCGCCAGTGACGGGTCAGCAAGATGATGCTTCTTTGATTCTCTTAAGTGCACAGGAGATCTCATTGCTGGATTCCATGCGGGAATATCGCGAACGAAGCTGACCCGAGCGAGAAGAGATATATACGATGCCGCCGTTTGTCTCGATACCTCTCCACCAAGATCAGCTACGAGCGTCTTGAGTGTCGCCAAAGTGGATTCATTGCGCGCAAGCGATTCGATAACAGCTTTGACCTTTTCGGGATCGCGTCGAGAGCCATCAACACGAGACAAATCTTCTTCGGCAACTATGCCGATATAACGTTTTGCCATCGCCGACGCAGCCAGCACATCGCGCCCGACCGCCGCGGGCCATCCGCCGCGAACAACGCACTCGGCAATCGAGGCAGAATCCAACGACCCGAAAGCGCCATTGAACTTTTCGCCAGAAATAATGCTCGACAGCTTAACCGCACCGCTAGATTTCCCAAGTTCGAAAAGCGTCATGGTATCCATGCGCAATTTAGCGAACCTTCCAGCACCACTGTGCATCGGCCGCTCATTGTCTCGCGGTGTCGCCGACCCCGTAAATATGAACTGGCCAGGCTCGCCGCCGCGGTTGTCGCACTCAAACCGTGCCGCGTCCCAAAGTTTCGGAACCTCCTGCCATTCGTCGATCAGCCGCGGCACCTCGCCGGAAACGGCAAGCGCCGGGTCCGTCTCGGCACGCAAACGATTCTCGAAGTTGCGCGACGGATCCATGAGAAGGAGCCTGGACGCCGCACGGGTCCCGGCTGTGGTTGTCTTTCCACACCATTTCGGTCCTTCGATGAGAACGGCACCGAATATCCCTAGCATCTGGTCGAGCTCATTTTCGATAATTCGAGTGTAGTACTTTTTTGGCATATTCTTCACCATTGATTACCAGCGCGTTTAACTAAATTTACCGTTTTCATTTAACCAGATTTTGCTTTTTCGATTAACCAGATTTACGCATTTCAGTTAACGAAACAGATTGAACATGCCGAGTCAAGCCACGACAGGCTCGCGTCGTACTGCGGCCTGGCGCCGCACAACCGCCAGTCGGAGACCTCGATCTCCTCGGTGACGGCATCGCGCCAAGGCAACAAAAGGCTGAAGAACCTGCTCATATTCTCGTGCAACTGCCTTGCCCGGACAGAGGGAAGATGAGGCGACCACTACGCCAGGTGCCGAGAACGAGGCATACCGCACGGCAAGGCACTCAAAGCGCTGACGCGAAAGAGGTTGAAGGTCACCTACGCGATCATACGGGACAGGGTGCCCTAAGCCACCTAGTCGAAGCACAGCACTCCGAACAGGCTGGAGTCCGCCGGTCGAAAGGCCTGGCGTCAGCATTTCGCGATTCGATCTCGCGAACGGCATTCCCCGGTTGACAAAACTATAGGAATACCCGTGCTGTTACCCCTGCCATGCGTGTGATTGAGTATCTGCTAGCTTAAGCACTGCTGAATATCGCGTAACAGCACCGCCGTTATCGTGTGCGGGCATCTGGCAGACGCTGGTCCCTGTGCCCTTTTATTGCTAGCGCTCCATCTGCAGCGCTGCCGCATGATGGTCTCTCCCATGTCGGCCCAGATCGCGTCTATGTTGAACCTCCTCGTTCAGTCGACCGCATGGCGGCACGAGTGTAACGGGGTGCCTGGAGATGCATTTAATAGCGGTGCCTGACGGCAATATTCAGTCGGGAAGGCAGCGGTGCTGATTCGCAATACAGGTGGTGTCGAAAGGGCCTAGGACTCATGTGATTGCATAAGCCGCAACAGTGCTGAAAAGGCTAACTGCTTTTGTTCGTGCATTGGCATCATATTCATAAAAACAACCGGTCCCGACGTTGAATCTAAAATCATCGTTTAGCATTGATCCTGGCTGTTTCCAGAAAGCCACTAGTTTTTTAACTCATACATGAAAAGGAGGTGACGAAAATGGAGAAAGAGGAAATCGAGCTGGCCAGCGATAAATCGGCTTCCGACATCGAGATCACTGTTGAAGAACTTCTGGACTTCGGCATTGATGTTGATCAGGTTATACAGCGCCGCTGCTAAGGTCTGATAACACAATCGCCTCCGTTTAATGTGACGGAGGCGATTCCTATTCGCCCGAAAGAAAGGAGCTCAAGTTGAAGGTTGATTTCACTCTGATCAATCCGGTGAATCACTACAGGAAGACCCTTGTTGATAATCTGGCCATCTTGAATCTAAGGGCCGTTTCTGAAGCAGCGGGATTTTCAACTCACGTTATTGACTTTCAGCGTAAGTTCCTCGAAGAAGAAAAGACTTTTTCAAAAGAAATCTATCGGTGGTTCTCCGACGAAATAAAAGCAATCGACTCCCATGTTTTTGGTGTTTCGATCATGAACGCCTCTTATATCTGGGGCATCATGATAGCGAAGATTATTAAACGGGCGCATCCCGAATCGGTTATCATATTTGGTGGTCCCCAGATCACTTCACTTCGAGAAATGGTTTTTCAGGATTGTCCCGAGGTTGACTTTCTATCGATCTTTGATGGGGAAGAAACCCTCCCGCTTCTACTCGAATATATTGCTTGCGGCGCTCAGGGCGATTTACCTAAAAATTCGATTTCTAAAACCGGGGATTCTGGATTATGCGAGTTGATTGAATACGACATTAACAACCTTCCGGAACTCGACTACTCCAATTCATACGGCATGAACGTGGTCAACATTGAGGCAGGTAGAGGTTGCCCGTTTAATTGCTACTATTGCTCATCCAGAGTGCTTCTCGGTCAGAAAGCGCGATTTCTTAATGTCGACAAACTGCTCGAAACCTCGCAGCGTGTCTACGATTGCATGGCAAAAACCGGCGCTCTTTCTTCAATTAACTATAATCATGATAACTTCTTAGCATCGCACAAGTACTTCTTTGAATTTGCAGTCAAAAAATATGCAATGAATTATGATTTCAAATACAACTGTGAGGGACGAATCGATACGATAACTCCCGAGATCATTGGCCTACTTAAGGCAACCGGATGTATCTCTGTATTTGTTGGCTTGGAAACTGGCTCGCAAAGAATACAGCGAATCTGCCGGAAAAACTTGAATCTTAAAAAAGTAATTCCTACCGTAAAATCCATCATTTCCTCTGGCATGAGATTCGAAACCAATTTTATCATCGGTTTTCCAGAAGAAACATATTCCGAAGTACTCGACACCCTTGCCCTTGCTCAAGAAGTCGCGTCGACCAGTTTTATGTCAAACGTTGACTTTTCCTATATGAGCCCAGAGCCTCTTACTGATGTTGCTCAAGGGGTGAATAAAGAGGATTATATCATCGTAAAAGGATCTCAGTATTACTTAGATTTACTTGCTGCCGGAATTGACCCAAACAGCCTGTCACCTCTTCATTTCAATCATCTGTACACAGTCAGAAATGAAAATTACGACATTCTTGACGTGCTCGCGCGTGCCGATACGTATTTTGATTTGATAAACCATTTTAAATTCGCAACCTACCTTATGATTCATCGAGATGGTAGAAGCATTGAAGATATTTTTGAAATGTGTCGCGATCGTGATGCATTTGCCGTTGCAGAAAGCTATACGGCAACTCTAGATCAAGCTGGTGTGTATTATGCGGTTTCTTGTTTCGAAATCGACCGGCTGGCAATAGTTCGTCGAGAAGAAAGAGCGCAGGATGTCCTATTCTATCGATACCCTGTTCAAAAGCTTTATCAGCTCTTCATTGAGACTATGAACATTTCAGGCTTCGAATCAGTGGCGAGCACCCCGACAAAAATAGTCGTTAGGAGTGCCAAATGAATAAGAATGCCACTGCGCAGCTGCACATCTATTCCGCCTTTTTCGTTCTCGCGGGATTTGTTTTAAATCGGGGAGTGTTTCTACTTTTCCTTGCGGAGAAAGGAATGTCTGTCACGGAAATCGCGCTTTATCAAGCCCTGTTTAACATTGCAACGGTCGTCCTCGAGCTGCCAACAGGGCTGATAGGCGATTTCTTTGGAAAGAAGTTCTCGATTCAAGTGGGCGTGCTGCTGCTTTTCTTCCATACGGCTGGCATGCTGTTGCTCTCAGGCCCCTTTCTCGTCGCGCTTTCCCTTGTTGAGGCACTCGCCTACTCCCTTCAATCGGGATCCGAACAAGCACTTTTATATGAAATTGCCCGAAATGCCGGTCAAGGAGAGCGCTTCCTCACCATCAACGCTCGGCTGCTTGCCGCGCAATCAATCGCGACGGGAGTGGCAATCGTACTTGGATCGTTCATTGCCCAAGTATCTTGGAGTGCCCTCTACGTATGCGTTTCCGTTTTCTATCTCCTGCAGCTTTTCCTTCTGTATCCCATTGAGAGAATGGAAACGACCCATTCCAAAAACTCTGGGGAGGAAAGGTTTGACGTAGCCAAGGTCTTCAGACGCGAAACCTGGTGCATTGGAGAATCCGCTTTTGCGGTGTTGCTTCTTCTAATCGGCACAAGCATGCTCGATGGATTCTATGGGAGTTATTACAACTTGAATCAGTTGGTATTCGACGCATTTGATGCTCCCGTCTCCATAATAGGAATCTTTTTCGGTGCATCCTATGCAGTAAATGCGACGGCCTACATTGCAGCAGATTTCTTCTCATCGCGTTTCGGGAAAAGAAATACCATGCTCGGCTCGATGCTAATCGAGGCCGGTCTTTTCATGATTCTTCCGTGGTTCGCTTCAAATCCGCTGTGTTTGTTTGGCCTTAGCATGGTGCTTTGTTTTCTCCCAGAAGTGGTGTACATCACTTCGGAAAACTTAATCCAAGACGCGATAGCGGACGATCTCCGCGCGACGATCCTTTCCGTCGCGTCTCTGGTAAGGGCTCTCTTTTCTGCAATGTTTTTCTCCATATTTGGATATGTGTTGGGGTTATATCCCATTCAGATAGCGCTCGGTGTTATTGGCGCAATCGCGATAGCAATTACCGCCGTTGTTTCTTTAAAAATGGTAGGAATACATGTCTCCAAGAATTGATATATCGATTGACGAGCTGCCCGAAGCGTCGAGCCTTCTTGATGGACATGACTATTCGTCACAAATCATTCAGCGTATCGCCGGGGTTCCAGTAATACTCGATGCATCGGGATGCCCTCATTCCCCTTTTTTCGAAGTTGAATATGATGACAGGACGATTAGGTTTACAAGTCGACATGATAATGAGCATATTGTCGAGTTGGGGAGGAAGCTTGACTACGTCCATCACAATTGCAGCGGCTTTCTAAAGACTTTCTTTTTGAGAATAGATGTAATTGATGGTCACTGCTATTCGCTAAGCAATCATGCAAAGTCGCTGTCCATTGCATTCCGGACCGGAGGAAGGGTGGGACCATTTTTACATCTCCTCTCTTCTCACTATTTTTGTGTCAATGATTTTTCTGTTACGCGAATCGGAAGGCAGGAAGTCAAACTGAGCAGCGCTGCGTGCACTCAGACTATGACGATAAAGCGCATCGAGAATAGATGGATTGACGTCTTGTGTTTTCTTCTCGGAAGAACCATGGCAAGCTGTAATACAAACATGCCCTTATTAATTGAGCGCTATTGCAAGAGCGCGCGGCTGCACCATGGATTATCTGGCATAGAGGCTTTTATCGTTTTTTCAAACAAGCACTCTCCCTATTTCGCTGACGAAGAAGGACGTAGGAACATCCTCTCTCTCGTTGACACAGAGGCAATCAGAAGACTTCTGTCGCCGAAACTGAAAGACCCCTCCTTCGATTACGGCGTGAATAAATCCGATGAACAAAGAGAGATAACTGCGAAATTATCAATTTCATGCGACAAATACTACCCCAATAAAAAGATTGTAAAACTTATAGCGCTTCAATTATCATCGTCAGGCAGGTATTATCCAAAGCTCATGTCGAGTGATTATTTCTCTCCTCAATCGGATCAGGCGGATGTGCACCTGCTTTTAATTCCGAATACTTTCAATGACCCTATTTTTATCTACTATCAACTCGCACTACTGACGGGCTTGGGCAACCGAATGCGTCTCCAAAAGTATTTATCGGTTTTGAGCAGGTATTTTTCTGGCATGATTTCGCGCCAGGAGTTTAACGAGAGAGCCGTCGAACTGTTTGGCGAGGCTGCGTGTTTTCTGCCGATCGGACGACTCTCCAGCGCCTTCTTCATGCGAAACACTTTTCCAGAAGAAGGCTTGAGGGAAAGGATATTAAATGTTCTATTGGAACGATAGTGCTTATATCAGGAGAGATTCCAACGAACTTATATTGCAAGGATTAAAATCGCGAGTGAGGGTCAAAATCTCTGATTTGAGTACGAATCTTTTTGAACAGCTCGCCAAACAAAATATGATAGATGAGACGAGCCTTGAATCTCGCGAGCAACGATTCTTGCTAAGGCTCAACGAACTTGGTTTTCTAGAAACTGAAGAATACGAGCTGGAATCACCCCGCTCGAGGACAGCTCGCTTTTTGTCTTATTATTCCGACGCTCCGCTGACGTTACTTAAGCAAATCGGTGCCGTTCATCTTGCCATCGTTGGTATGGGCGGCATAGGGCAGGTGGTGGTGGAGCATTTGGCTGCTGCTGGAGTTCGGCATTTTACATTAATCGACGGGGATCGAGTTGAGAGGTCAAACGTAAATCGTCAGTTTCTTGTTGGTCCCGACGAAATAGGAGAAGCAAAAGTAGAGGCAGTTTCCAAAACACTCGTCAATCGCTATCCGGATCTTTCGCTTAATCCAGTTGCGTCTTACGTCCGCTCTGCCGAAGATCTCGTGCGTTGCGTTCCTTCGAGGACTTCAATGCTTGTTTGCGCTGCAGACTGTGGGGAAGGGGTCAATCCCAGGTCAATAGTTCTTGAAGCATGTATAGAAAAGGACATTCCCTGTGCATTTTGTGCTGTTGGAGTAGCTGATGGGGAAATTGGGCCTATTCTCGAAAAGAAGAACGATATGAAATCCTATCTCTCTTTCCTCCAACAAGCTGAAGAAAACATAGTCCACATGCCCGTGCCAAAGGGATCAATTTGTTTTACGAACAGTCTCGTGGGAACTGCGCTTGCAATGGAGATATACCGATATCTTTGTATAGGATCGAGTCCTATACATCAACATACATGCTTCTGCTCCTTCATGAACTTTAAGGGTTTGATGTACAAGAGGGTTGACAGCGAGAATGATACGAATTCTGTAAAAACCCCTGTGAAGCATTGGCTTGACAATGTCTGACGGCACTGTCGGACATCTACGCGTGGGACAAGCGAGTAACGCGAGCGATTGTAGGCAACTAGCAGCCCCAGCTGCGTCTTTGACGCAGGTTCAACGTCTGACATCTTGAATGTCTGACGTTGAACGAAGCTGGCGTGCAAAATGGCCTCACAAGGCCATTTTGCACCGTCTCAGGGGCGCGATTCAGGGTTTGCCGCTGCGTCCGTTATCGTAATAATCTCCCGTAGGCACCACCGCGCACGCCGCCGTATCTGTGTCTTTTATCGTAATAATTTGAGAACTGGCTCCTTTTCACCCTTGTCCGTTATCGTAATAACAAGGCGCGCGAGTATCCTTCCCCGGTCCAAGGGCGGAGCCCTGGCAAGCGCCGAACCGCCCGGGTCGGCGGCAGATTTGTACACACATTTACGATGGGGGTACAAGTATGCGTCTCTTGCGGGATTTCTCGTTTATCGGCAGAAAATCGAGGTCAGAAGATGGATGAGTTCTTGAGTATTGAAGATCTGCGGTGGGAGTTCGGCGCGTCGCGAGCATGGATGTACAAGTATCTGGCGCCGCATATCAAGTCAATCACCGTGAAGTGCTCGACCGACGACGGCGAGCGCCTGTGCAAGCGTTATAGCCTCGATGATGCGCGGCGCGTGGTCGCCGAAAAGGCTCGAGCCGAGGTCTATTCCGTGCCCGTTAAAGCGGACCCCGGGAAAAGCAGCTATGCTCCATACCGCCGCCCGCGGCGCGTGCGAATCAAGACGAGCGCGTACATCGCCGAATATATCGTCGGCTTCGGTCATCTCTGGCAGATCGACGAGATTGCAGAGGAATGCTGCGGTAAGCGCTCAAGAGAGGCGGCATATCAATTCATCTACCGTAACGCCTGGATCGCAATCGTGTTCGGTAACAAAACTTTCTATATCCCGAGGCGCACCACACCGCAATTCGTGGCGGCAGCAGTCGAGGTGTTCGGAGACGCTGCCCACACCGTCGAATACGCACGCGGTGGGCATAAAAGTGACGCCACGGAATAGCGGCACTATGTAACCATGTAATAACAGAACTATTGAACATCGGACTATTCGGCCCTGAAATCTGTCCGCAAGAGCCGTACGCTGCCGTACAAAATGCCCGGCAGCGTACCGCCGCAAGCGGCGCACGCTAGAGCTCTGCCCTAGTACCCGGCACTCGCGGCGTTAGCTCATTGTTCTGCAATTCAACAGTTACGTTTTTCAGTTTTGTCGTTATCACGTAGTTCAGTAATTACACAGTTACGTAGTGTCGCAATTGCTTTGTTCGGCTGTGTCGCAGTTCAGATATGAACAACCGCCGCAGGCGCCGGGTACTAGGGCAGAGCCTTGGCAGTACGCGGACGGCCGAAACGCAGTTTTGTACGGCAGCGTACGACACTTGCGGGCGAACTCCGGCTATGCCATTGCTGAATTACGACAAAACGCAACAACAGAGCTGTGTAACCGCAGCATAACTGACTTACAGACGATATGAAGAACGCAATGAATGAACTAGTGAACTGCGACATAACCGAAAAAGCGAACAGTTATAAACCAAAAAAACGCATTGAAACAGGCGAGATGTTTTAAACCTCAGCCACAAATCGAGAACAGTGGCGTCCCGACGAGCCGTGGCAAAATAGTCGCAGTAGTCATAGGCATCATCGGGACTGCGCATCACGGCAACAAGCTCTCCGTTGTGCGCATCAACAACTGCATGTCGAAATCCCATCGTCTGACGCATCATCCGGTTGCGCTGCCGCTCGATCTCGATCGCATCCAGCAGGAGGTGGCCATCTGTATGGCCATGAAGGGCGAGTAGCCGTTTGCGGGGCCAAGCTGACCGCTCGCGTTGAGCGGCAGCAGCACCCGTTGGAGCGATAGTTCCGCAATTTGTTTCACGAATTACCGTCGAAATGTTTCGCGCGCTGGTAGATGCAAACACTGCTTAAGGGCACACCCAAAGCACCACAAAGTGCCGCCACGCAGGTCAAGGCCGAAAAAACGACCTCACCAGATGCGTTTTACGACACAGAAAATGGGTGTCGCGAACATCCCACCACCCTAGGTTCAATCGCCCCGTAAATCGAATCCTGTTGAGTCGTCTACCTGCGACTTTGTGATATTTGCTACCGCCGTGTCGTGAGCGAGAATCGTGTCCGCACAGGGCGATATATTAGGTAAAACACCCGAGGGAAAGGAATAGCATGAGCAACACACAGGAAATCGTTCAACGACTCGAACGCGAGATAGCAGACCGATCTGCCGCAGTTGAGGAGGTTGATGCTTTTAAGAACCAGCTCGCACGGGCCATCAAGGCCTTTATGGCCGCCGACGAGGCAGTTCGCGGCCTCAACGACCATGACAGCGAGATCGACACCAAAATTGCAGCTGCTATTGACGAGCATCTTCGAGCAATCGACAGACTGTGCCGCTTCGGCATCGACGGTGGATTCGGCGAGGAGCATCCCGTAAAGGAGTACTAGACCGCTGCATGGCCATGGAAGCCTCATTTATTTGCGAAGAACATCGGCTAGCCGCAGGATTGAAATCATCGACCGATAAGTGAGTTCCACTTTTTCGCCCGCAAGCAGTCGTTTCGAGCCAATCTCATCTAGCCCCACAAGCCGAGAAAACAGCGGGCCGCTCATCGTGCCATCGTCAATTGATTCCCTTATGGTCTTCAAAACGTCCGTATCATGAAGCGACGCCGAGCTGTAGGGGGCAACACGAGCGGAACTCTCAATTAACGACGAGACAAAAGGATGGAGATGCTTTGGACATAGTCCATCAAACACCACATCCCCATTGTCATCCGAGCCGACCAGGCGCCAAGTATAATGATCGACCCAGTCATCTCCGTCATATATGGCGTCCATGAGCAACTTCCCGTCTAGAGAGAGAAACCTATTTGGACATCGGGGCGCAAGACCGCAAGCCATATCGGGCCTGCAGCAGCTCCAACCCAACGCACCACATAGGTTCCCTTTCGTACATGTGTATCAATCTGCCCCGAAATGCCGGTGAATGCAATTCCAGACCCGTTTGTCGGATAGCAATCGACGTATTTTTGTTTTCCGCTCACAACCTTGTATAGATATATCGTTCCAGCAAAAGAGAAGGGATCGTTCGCAATTTTGTCCGGAAGAACTTGCCACCTCAAAATCCCGCTACCAATATGGTCAAGCTTGACCGTTCCGCCGTCCCCCTCAAAAGTGGCAAGGGGATTTACCCCAGACTGAGAGTCGGCATCGCCCTCCTTAGCAGTTATCAGCAGGCTGCCCGTATAAGACTGCCGAGGCTCACCTTCAGGACAGGCAGCCTCGGCCCAAGAAGGGCCACCCAGGCAGAACAGTCCGAGCAGCATCATTACCAACAAAAGAAAACCCTTAGTTCTTTTCATCTATATCCCCAACGTCTCTCGACATTTGTATATCGTGACTATTTTAGATCTATATGGCCAATTCGGGCCCTCACCAGGGCAATTGTTGCAGCTGGGTTTCTTTCCATTGAAATTTCACTTTGGTAAATCCCCGCCCCTAAGCATTAAGCCCGAAGTCCACCGAGTGGGCAAAAGTAAAAGAGGGTCGAATCCGAAGCAGTTCCCAGACAATTGGCGTTCGGCCAGACACTTCGGTTCGGCCCTTTCTTTCCAGGACTCTATAACAGCAAAGCACCTGCTAGATGGGCTTTTTGTGGGTGGGTAATTGTAACAGCTGATTGAACTGCAACGCGCTGGGGCCAATAGGGCGAGGCAGACTAGCGAGGCGTGCCGTCGCGAGTGTAATCGCCACGGTCGACGACGCGGTCGTCCAGCTGCCGCGGCACGGCGCCACCGCCGTGCTCCTGGCCCGCGGCGCGACAGAAGGAGACACTGTTGGGGCCGATGGGCTAAGACCGTTGCCGACCAAGTGCCATTAGCGTCCATTAGCACATGTCAAACCCGTCTGATTCTGTGGGTATAGGACGGCATTTCGCTGAGGTCGGAAACTCCCGCAACCATTGATTGATTTCGACATGTTCGAAATTCATATTACGCATATGGGCAATCATCATATATAGGATCTCTCAAGTAACCTAAGCAACCGAACCGGGGCAGAAAGGCGTACAAACAAGCCGCGACGAACAGCTTCTTCCGCATTTCTTTAGGCAAGCGAAAAGAGGGATGGCATGACAGCCAAGAGCTACGTAAAGATCGTTATTGTTGGCTTTGCACTTTGTCTTGCAATGGTGCTATGTGCATCATTTGCGAAGTATAGGTCCGAGCAATCGTTTATTGATGGCGCTGAAAACGGTTTTGGCATAGACGGGATGTATGTCAACGATGGCGCGACCAGGACGTCTATGGCGATTCTTGCAGGCGAAGACATGGAATGGCAAATCTGTAATGACGATGGCTCTTGTCTGAGTGGTCGTTTGGCCGCAACGAGCGATCCGAATTCGTTCGATCTTCTCGACGATGATGGAGCGGATTGCGGTTCTGTTCACCTTTCATATGCATCGCGAGATGGGATGGACGGCATCCTCTACGTCTCCCACGAGACTGACGATTTCAAGATGCGCAGGACTAACCGAGCGCCGGCTTTTATCGAGGAGTGAGAGTTCCCGTCGGCCTGCCGATCAGGCCGCCGGGGTATCGAACCCCGCATTCATCCGTACGCACACGGACGAATGCGGAAAGCAACCGTGGTATTCCTACAGGAATCGAATCCGTGAGGTCGTTGTCCTGGATACCTGGGATCCAGAGAGCGGTAGATACCTGTTCGACGGTCTGACCCAATCGACCTATCGAAACTCGATACATCGGATTGCACGACCCTGGAGGGCATGTTCAGGGGATGCTCAAGCGTCACGGAGCTTTTTGATCTCGACCGTCTTGACGCCTCGAACGTCGAGAACACGTCCTACATGTTCCTCAACTGCCTGACGCTCAAGGCCGTCAGCATCTTGGGATGGGAGGCGTCCGGAATCACAGACGTCGACCAGATGCTCAGTGGCTGCTCTACCTACATCCTCGCAACCGAGGAGCAGCGCGAGTTCCTGAACAAAATCACCGGCTCCGCGCAGCACGGAATTTGGACCCGCAACCTTTCTTAGCCCAGATCAAAATACCGGTTGTTTCCAGAAATCCTCCGGGCACCTTCTAGAGGATTTCTGGAAATGCAAATAGCTTTAGATTCCGAGCGTATCGACCGGAGCAACAACGATGCCTTCGCCAGTTACGTGAGCCGGCATACCAAACCCGATGACGATGAGTTTCGCCGCAGGCGGCCTCTCCCCGCGATCGACCAGCTTTCGCTCGAGTCGAAGCAGATTTTCCACTGCCTCTGGGACTTGGGGGCTCCCGAGCTTGACCTCAACGGCAACCCACGAGCCGTCACGACGATGGACAATCGCGTCGACCTCCAGGTCGTCAGCGTCGTGGTAGTGGGATACGGTCGCATCGCTGGCCGCCGCGTAAACCTTGAGATCGTGCAGCACAAGGGATTCGAAGAGCAAGCCAAGGGTCTTCGGATCGGATGACAACGACTCCGGGTCCGCACCGATGAGGGCGACGGCGAGCGATGAGTCCGCAAGGTGCCGCTTCGCGCCCTGCCGCAACTTCACCGGCGACCTGAGAGCCGGATGCCACGCGGGGACATCGTCGACGATATTGATACGGCGCAGCGCGTCCATGTAGCCGGTAATCGTATTCTTTGAGACGTCAACACCCAAATCCCTTTCGATGGACCTCATGCCGGCGAGAGTCGATTCATTGCGTGCAAGCGACGAGAGCAAGGCCCTTACCTTAACCGGGTCGCGTTTCACTCCATCCGCCCTCGAAACGTCAGACTCGCAAACACCGTCAATATAGGCGGCGGCTATCCGCATTGCGTCGGCAGTTGTCTTACCGACCGCTTGGGGCCAACCGCCGCGGCAGAGCAAATCCGCGATACCGGCGATACCGGCGATGGATCCGAGTGACGCCGCAACGGAATCGCCATCGAGCAGCGCACCAAGCGAGACCGCTCCCGACGAAATACCGAGCTCGAAAAGCGTCATGGTATCCATCCGCAAACGGGCGATTCGACCCACACCGCTGTGCATCGGCTGGTTCTCGGCTCGCGGCGTCGCAGATCCGGTGAGAATGAACTGTCCTGGCTCCCCTCCCCTGACATCGCATTCGAATCGCACGGCATCCCATAGCTTCGGCTCTTCCTGCCATTCGTCGACAAGCCTCGGGGTCGGTCCGACAATTGCTTGGGCCGGATCGAGACGAGCGAGCTGGAGGGCCGCAAAACCGCCAGATGGGTCGGAGAGAGATAACGATGACTCGGCAAATCTCTGAGCTGTCGTTGTCTTTCCACACCATTTCGGCCCCTGAATGAGCACTGCACCGAAAATGCCAAGGTCGCGCTCGACCAAGCAGTCGACGCACCGTCCTATATACCTATCCATCGCCTTTCCCTCCAATCATCCACTTGAAATTATACTGTCTATCTGCGTCGTTGGGACAAATAACGATGACTTATTGGGACGAATAACGATGACTTATTGGGACGATTGACGATGGTTCGTTGGGACGATTTCAATTTTTCTAAGGCACCAATCAACAGCCGTGACCATATGACTGTGCGCACATGTTAGCATGGTCATATGGTCACATATTTGCAGCCGCGATTATGCTGCGACAACTCAACCGTTAGCGCTTATTAAACAGCCGACCGAGCGACCCGGGCAATCTGGTCCCGGCTCTCCCGGTCGTATTCCTACGATATCGCC
>UMJI01050263.1_pt1 | contig 24267 bp, 17 predicted proteins | sample 1965991 | NCBI WGS metagenome assembly UMJI01 (sample SAMEA4836140, study PRJEB28245) | human gut metagenome | biome: gut microbiome; material: fecal sample | place: Denmark | collected 2008
GGTCTATTTCTCAAAGGTGTTGCACTTAGCTTGACAATTCACCGGCCAAAGGCAAAGTTTTTGCCGGATACATAATAAACGCCGATTTCATGCTGAAGTATCCCACCTTCGTCTTCATATCCAGTCATGCCGATGGCGATGACATGCTCATAGCTTGTATATTGAAGAAGGGCTTTGGCGTAATGAATGGCCCCATTTACAGCATAGCTGTTGATGGTTTTGTAGTCGTCATCATTATTGCTTTTTTTCAGTATGGGAATGCCGTTGGCATTCAATTTTGCGAGTTTGTCTTTATAACCCTTGTATTCAATTAGAACTGGGTAGTAGTCCAGATTAGAATCTTGGAGCAGGAGCTTGCAATCTGGACGATTACCTCCTTTACCGCCTGACTTTGAAGCATATTCGCTGAGAGCGTTGTCTATTTCATCATTGAGGCTTCCCTGCTCGAGTTTGTAGTCGAGATGATATGTTTTCAGCCAGCCATTCCCGAGGTCGGCGATTTGCGGTTCTACGGACTGTTTTTTCGACATTCTATGTTCTTCCTTCCAAATTTTGATAAAGAACGATATCAAATCGGGATTATTATATCATATCCAGATTTATTTTATCGTTCGGAATAAATAATCTTCTAATGCTTGCATATTCGCATAGAGAGGAGCTGTTCCCGTGATGTGATTAGAAAGAATAACCTCACTTTTCTTTAAATCGTTACGTCGTACCAAGCTTGAATAGTTGGAAAGCTCAATGCCGTTTTGATTTCTTCTTGCAATATAGATGTTATCTTTTCGATCCATGAAATCAAGAATCTCTGCATAATGAGTCGTGAAAATCAAACATGCACCACGAGGGTTGATTTTTGGATTTTTGAAGATGTCCGTAATCATATGAATCAACTCCTTGTTCATATGATTTTCCAATTCATCAACAATAAGATACCCGCCGGTTTCAAGGACATTTTTTATCAGGAACAGGATATCCTTTCCTTTTATGGTGCCAGACGAAATGATGTTATCCAGTACGAACGGGGAATAAACCACCCTGGATTTCTTATCACCTCTGAACCTGATTGTATACACAATCCCATCATCGGAGTCTTTGGCATTGAATTCATCCAGCATTGGATCGAAGGCATGAAGGATTGCCGGATCAGTTGCACCTCTTGCTACCGATATATTCACATTGGTGAATAAAATGAGCTGCTGTAAAGAGGTATCTGCATCCCTGGTAATAGAAAGCGAAATACTGGTATCTGGCAACATCATTGCAAGTGTTTCCTTTGAGATAGTGGATCTTTGCATAAATTGGCATTTTTGTTTGCCGGAATCACAGGTATCATATCGGAATGGATCATCTTTCGACCGGATATCCTGCAAACTTTTTCCAGACAAAAATTCATCTTTGTAATAAAGGCGATCTGCGTCTGCGTTATCCTTCTTTATACCGATGATAGAACGGAGTTGCCAGCACATATTGTCACAGATGAATGTGATAGTGATTTCTGTGCCGTCACGTAACAATTCTTTTCCTAAAAGGTTTTTATCATTCAATGTAGCATTGTTCAATACAATGGACATCGCAAAGAAAAGCAGCTTTAACGATGACGTTTTCCCAGAGGCATTAATGCCAATGATAGCTTCAAGTTTTTGCGTATAAATGGAGCGTTGAATGGGGAAGACTTGCGTTTTATCTGTAACACGATCGGACGCCATGAAGTTAAAAGAGAATGTACCGTTTTCATAAAGCGGTAGGTTGCGATACTCTACCTTTAAGATGCGAATAGTCTTCATGCTGATACCTCCCGATAATATTTTATCATATTTTACACACATAAACAAGCATTGCGTTTATATGTGTATGCCGAGAGAAAGTTGACAGAGAACCTTTCCTGTACTATAATAAAAGTAAGCCAATAATATACAGAATATTCTGTATATTATTGGCAGGGAAAGTTGAAAAAAAGCGGTGGTTCATGAAATGTGGCAGAACTTACCCTGTACCTATAGAGGTTTTTCTACTATAGGAGGGATTGGGATGATTAATCGCAATACGATGCTGATTGAGAATCATCGCTTTTGGACAGAGCTTCGGGGCAACAAGGGACGGTACCTGGATTTTCTGGGGACGATGGCCAAATATCACAAGTACAATCTGATGCAGCAGGCTAACCTGTTCTTCCATGCTCCATCCGCAGCAACGGCAGTTGCTCCGCTGGAGGTATGGCAGAAACTGGGGCATCCTGTGAGAGAACATGCACGTGCCATCCCCATCTTGACGGGAGAACGCAACCGGGAAACCATCTCGTATGTCTATGACATGCGGGATACGGAAGGGTATCAGGAAGGGCAGACCGTTCTGTGGAAATTGGACGAGAACGCGGATCGTCCCTATCTGGAGCAGTGCTTTCCGGGAGAGGCTACCGCAAGCATTCAGGAACGCGTCCTCAGCAAGTGCCGCCAGCTTGCAGAAGGGTCGCCGGTTGAGAATCCGGAATTGGTGGTTCTTAGCACCGCGTATGTGGTACTGACGCGGATGGGATATGACACGGACGCTGTCGTCGGACTTCCACTCTTGCAACTTCCCTGGCAAGATATCCATCCAGATGAAGCATTGGCAGCCGTCAATCAGTTCAGCCAGCAGCTGCTGAACCCCATCGGCAAATACATTCGAGACAAGGAGAGAGAACATCATGAACAGCAAGACGAACATCGACGTGGAAACAAAGTACTTCGGGGGGATGGCGTCAATCCGTCGCCATTACCTGAAGGAAGTGAAGCCGGAATTGTGGAAGGAACTGGTGGAGAGCGGGGAAGCAGCAGCGTACCTGGAGCGGTTCGAGGAGGAGTATTCGGAGAAGTTCAGCCGGATGGAGAACCGGATGCTGGAGAAGGAAGGAATCTTGGGGCATCCGGCACCGGGGATGGACTGGTACACGTGGATGACCCGCTGCACCCAGATTCACGAGCAGGTGAGGGAGATTCTTTCGGCAGAGATCCAGTCGTAACCGAAGAAAGTCCAGAAGGAGCGCAGGACACCCAGCCGGAATCGTCTGATAGGATTGACTGGTCGGCTATCGATTATGACGCAGATCTTTCCAGCATGAGCGGCAAGCGCAAGGTATTCCAGCGCAACCTGTCTGCAATCCGCGTCATGAAGCAGCTGGAGGCGGAGAACCGCTCTGCCACGCCAGAAGAACAACGCTTGCTGAAAAGCTATGCTGGTTTTGGAGGTCTGCCGGAAGCCTTTGATGAATTCAACACATCGTGGAAGAAGGAATACCAGGCGTTACGTGCCGAGCTGAGTGACAGTGAATTCACATCGGCTCGCGGCAGTGTGCTGAATGCGCATTTCACCAGTCCGATGTTTGTGCAGCAAATCTACAGTGCATTGGAGAAGATGGGCTTCCAGCAGGGCAACATCCTGGAACCTGCCGCAGGTTCTGGACGATTCTTTGATTCTATGCCGGACGATATGCGTAAGAACAGCCATGTCTTTGGTGTGGAGTTGGATGACCTTACCAGCCGCATCACGGCCAAGGCATACCCGAATGTCACCATGAGCAATCAGGGGTTTGAGACGACTTCCTTCTCAAATGGCTCGTTTGACCTGGCAGTCAGTAATGTCCCATTCGGGAATTACCAAGTGACAAGCGATTTGTCTCATCGGGCTGACAGCTTCTTGATCCATGATTATTTCCTGGCCAAGATGCTGGATGATGTGCGTCCTGGCGGCCTGGTTGTGGCCATGACCTCAAAAGGAACGATGGACAAGAAGGATGCAAGAGTCCGGGAATACCTGGCACGCCGTGCAGAGCTTGTCACGGCAATCCGTTTGCCCAATACGGCTTTCCAGGCGGCTGGGACATCTGCCACAACGGATATCCTGATTTTGAAGAAACGAGAGCAGGTACTGGACAAGGATGCTGAACTTCCAACCTGGGCGCATCGCTTTACCAATAATTACAATCTGTACTGGGATGAACATCCGGATGCCGTCATGGGGACATTGAAGCATGAGACTGGCCCTTATGGCCCGGAACTCACGTGTGTCCCTAATCCGGACATGCCGCTTGAGCAGCAGCTCCAGACATTTATCCAGTCCATCCCGCAGGTCTATCAGCCTGAGGATGTGCCGTTGCCGGTTCCTGTGCAGGAGCAGCAGTACGGGCGCACGCGGCCCTATGGCATTTTCTATGAAGATGGAGATCTCATCCATTATGCCGTAACTGGTACGCATGAGAAGTTGGATGTCACGCCGAAACAGGCGCAGAAAGTCCTCTCTGCCATTCATCTGCGGGATGCAACGTATGAACTGCTGGAAGCGGAGAAGAACGGTTGCTCTCAGGTAGAACTGGCAGGCTTGCAGCGCAAGCTGAACGCCCTGTACGATGAACATGTAGATCGGCATGGAAGAATCCAGGGCGACAAAGAACTGGGAAAGCTCTTCCGTGATGATCCTTCGTATCCACTTCTTCGCTCCCTGGAAGTCTATGATGGGAAAGTGTTCCAGCGGAAGACCGACCTCTTCTACAAGCGAACCATAAAGCCGGACGTTGCGCCGACTCATGCGGATACGGCAGAAGATGCCTTGAAGATTTCCATGCAGGAAAAAGGGCGCGTAGACCTTCCTTATATGGCAGGACTGACCGGCGATTCGACGGAATCCCTGGTTGACAGCCTGGAATATACCAGTATCTACTACGATGCAGAGAAGAAGGAGTACCAGCTGGCGGATGAATATCTGAGCGGCGATATCCGTCAAAAAATCACGTTCCTTACCAGGGAGAAAGAGAAACTGGCGGGCAATCTTGCACAAAAGACAGCCGACCTTTTGTACCCGGAGTGGAAAGCATATGCATGGAAGCCCCGCAATGACTGGGAGCGGAGGTTCCTGACGGCAGCAAAAGAAGGGAAACGTATCTACTCCTATACCTTGCGGCTGAAAGAGCGGGATTACCTGGAAGACCATAAAGAGGAACGAGAGTTTGCGGCCATGGTGGCTGGCGTCATGGACAGCAACGCCTTTGTCGTGCCGCGCTTCCAGGAAGATCCGCTCTTTGCCTTGGAAGCCATGCGGTATGGCAAGCCAATCCGCCGCACGACCCAAGGCGAACAAATCTTGAGCAGTATCCTTCAAGAAATGGATCTGCCAGAAGATGCGATGACAGACATGGCGTGCGGGCATCTTACCCCGCAGGATGCCATGGCAGTAGAATTCCTTCGGGAACGCCTCGGCGGGTATCCATCGGACGATGCAGCAGAGCAGAAGCTGTTCTTAGATCATCTGCGGGAAGAATGGGATGTCTACCAGGTAGAAAAACAGAATGCCAGGGATGCCCTGCGGCAGGATCTCAAGCAGGGCAATATCCAGTCCATGGTCAGGCAGATGGAACGCCTGGATAAGAACCTGGAGGCACTGGAAACCGTGAAGCCCAAAGACCTGACAGCGGAGGAAATCCATGCCACATTGGGAACGACATGGATCCAGCCTGAGTATATCCGGGATTTCTTGGTCGATACGATGTCCTTGTCGTACTCTGAGGAAGAAAACCTGGATGTGCAGTATTCTCCGGTTACAGGAAAATGGCATATTGACGGCAAGAATGTCTCAGACAATGCCAAAGTCAATAAGACCTACGGCACGGAATCCATCAATGCGCTGAATCTCTGTGAGCTGGCCTTGAACCTCAAGCAGCCGAAAGTATATCAGACGGTCATTGAAGACGGAGAAGAAAAGCGGCGCGTCGACCAGGAACGTACCGTACAGGCACAGCTCAAAATGGATGATTTGCGGCAAGCCTTTGAGAAATGGCTCTGGAAAGATGAAGACCGCAAGAAATCCCTTGTTGACTATTACAACCGCCATTTCAACAACATCCGGCCTCGTGAGTACAATGGCTCTTATCTGACCTTCCCCGGCATGGCAGCGGATATCCAGCTCCGCCCCCATCAGAAGGATGCGATTGCCCATACCCTGTATGGCGGCAATACGCTCCTGGCGCATTGTGTCGGTGCAGGAAAGACCTATGAGATGGTAGCCAGTGCCATGGAATCCAAGCGGTTGGGCATTGCCCATAAGCCTATGATTGTCGTGCCGAAGCATCTGACGGAACAGACAGGTGCAGAATTCATGCGCCTCTATCCAGGGGCAAAGATCCTAGTTGCCAGCAAGAAAGATTTCGAGGAGAAAAACCGGAAGGAATTCTGCGCCAAGATTGCTACGCAGAACTGGGATGCCGTCATTCTGGGCTACACGCAGTTCCAGAAGATTCCTCTGAGCCGTGAACGGCAGCAGGCCATCTTGGATCAGCAGGTAGCGGAACTGACAGAAGCGATTCAGGAAGCAAGCCGTGACGCGCTAGGGAAGCCTACCTTCACCGTCAAGCAGATGGAAGCGAAGAAGAAAGAATTGGTAGCTCGCTTGACAAAGCTGGAGAAGAACGAAGAAAAGGATGATACCATCACGTTTGAGGAGCTGGGCGTAGACCGGCTGTACGTGGATGAGGCGCACTACTTCAAGAACCTTTACACGACAACTAAGATGTCGAATGTCGCAGGAGTACAGACCTCTGATGCGCAAAAATCAACCGACCTGTACGAGAAGTGCCAGTATCTCAACGAAGTCACGCATGGCAAGGGTATCATCTTTGCCACGGGTACGCCGGTATCCAACAGCATGACGGAACTCTTTACCTTGCAGCGTTACTTGCAGCCGGATCGCTTGCACCAGGAAGGATTACATCATTTTGATGATTGGGCATCAACCTTCGGGCAGACTGTTCTGTCTACCGAGATCAGCCCGGAGGGCAAGGGCTTCCGAGAAAAAACACGGTTCGCGAAGTTCTACAACTTGCCGGAACTCATGAGCATGTTCAAGGAAATCGCTGACATCAAGATGCCGGACATGATTCATCTGGACGTTCCGGACTGTGAGTATGTCGTTGAGAAGCTGCCGCCGTCGTCCGAACAGAAGGCGATGGTCGATAAGCTGGCGGATCGTGCGAAGCTCGTCCGGGATGGACGTGTCCTGCCGCAGGATGACAACATGCTCAAGATCACGAACGAAGGCCGCAAATTAGCCCTGGACAGCCGCATCCTGGATCCTGAGCTGCCGGACAATCCGGACAGCAAGGTGAACCGCTGCGTGCAGAATGTTCTCCAGATCTATCAGGATACGAGCGAGCAGCAGTCCACGCAGCTGATCTTCTGTGACCAGTCTACGCCGAATCAGGACGGACGCTTCAACGTCTATGACGATATTCGCGCAAAGCTGATTGCCCAAGGCGTGAAGCCGGAGGAGATTGCGTACATTCATGACGCGAATACGGATAAGGCAAAAGAAGTACTATTTGAGAAAGTCCGCCAGGGCAAGGTGCGTATTTTGCTCGGCTCCACTGACAAGATGGGCGTTGGGACGAATGTGCAGGATCGACTGATTGCGACACATGACCTGGATGTCCCTTGGCGTCCGGCTGACCTGGAACAGCGGCGTGGCCGCATTGTCCGCCAGGGCAATCAGAATCAGCGGGTCAAAGTCTTCCGTTATGTCACGGAGGGAACGTTTGACGCATATATGTGGCAGCTAATCGAGAACAAGCAGCGGTTCATCTCTCAGATCATGACCTCGAAGGCACCGTCCCGTGAAGCAGAAGACTGCGATGAACTGACGCTCTCGTATTCAGAGATCAAGGCTTGTGCGACAGGCAATCCGCTCATCAAGGAGAAAATGGATGTCGACAATGACATCCAGCGGCTCAAGATGGCAAAATCGGAGTACCTGGAAGCGCGTGCTGACCTGACGGAGAAATGCCAGATTGAGTATCCGAAGCAGATCCGGATGTGCAAGGAAATCATCGAGAGGCTGGAAGATACGAAGATGCTGACCGATGGATCTGTCATGCGTGACGACAATGGCAACGAACTCTTCAGCCTGGAGCTGAACGGGAAAATCTACACGAAGCCATCCGAAAATGCCGCTCTGGAAAAAGCCGCTGCCGGTGATCTGAACCGCGTTCAGGGTCATTTCAAGGGGATGCGCTTTACCATGGTCATGGACTATGACACCAACACGCCGAACATCGTCTTGATGCATAAGATTTCGTTCCGGGTTCCGGTAGCAGACTCCCGCATGTCGGTAACGGTGCGCCGGATGGAAGAGGCCATCAAGAACCTGAGCAGCAAGATCGGCTACCACAAGGAACAGCTGGTGCAGCTGGAACACAATCTTGCTGTGGCAAAAGAAGAGTTACAGAATCCTTTCGACAAGGAAGCACTCTTGCAGGAGAAGCTGGCCCGGTCTGCTGAACTGGAGAAGCTCTTGAAAGATGATGGCAAACCGGCGCAGGAAGAAGCCTCTGAGCGTCTGGCACGCATCACAGACTGTCTGACTGAAAATGGCTCGATCAAAGAATCTTTTCTGAAAGTTCCGGCGCAAGATGCCGCAGAGCGTGCGTTCTTGTTCATGGCCTGCTTCCAGCTCATCCGGCAGGAACGCCAGGAACATCCGGATGATTTTTCCGTGGCAAAGGTCGCGTGGAACGAAGACTTTGACCGTCAATGTGCCATCCATATGATTCAGAAGGGGATAGCAGCAGACCAGATTGCCGATACCATTGCCAGATTGTCGCCGTCCATGCCGGACTTCGCAACGGTAGCAGAGGAGGTTGACACCTTGATGCGCGAGAATGCAGCATGTGCCGACCGTGACAGTCGCTGAGGTGTCCATGATGGACATCTCAGCCATCAAGCCGTTCCTTGTATTTGAATCGGGGATGTGGTACAATCAAGACAGAAATAGCGGCCGATGTTCGCGCGTCGGACCCGCCGTTCAGTTTTTTAGACTTTGGGACGTTCCGAGCTTAAACGTAGATCAGTTAGTGCTACTTAAGTAGCGCAAGGATCGCCACAAGTACCTGCAAAAAAGCCAGCACTAGGGCTACTTTTTCGTAAGTCGTCATGGGCATCACCTCCCCGCGAACGGGGAACCGACCATCGACCGCCGAGAATAGTATACCATGGTGCTGGCTTTTTTGCTATCTCTGACATAGTCAATTCAATATTCTCTTGATTCCCTCCAGTAACTATCTTATAATGATAGTTACTGGAGGGAATGTTATGATACAGACAACAGAAGCCTTGCTGTTCCAATTGGAACAGCAAGGCTATCGCAATCCGCAGACCAAGATCCAGCGGCTTGTCCGAGAGAAGAAGCTGATTCCCGTTCGGCGGGGACTTTATGAAACGGATCTGCATGTCGAGCCATATCTTCTGGCAGGTGTAATCTATGGGCCGTCTTATGTATCGTTTGCTTCGGCACTTTCTGTGTATGGTATGATTCCAGAGCGGGTCTATGCCTGCACTTCTGCCACGCAGCATAAGAACCGCCGCAAGGAATACCATACGCCGTTCGGAACATTCCTTTATCAGGATGTCCCGGCATCTGTATATCCATATGGCGTGATTTGGAAAACGGACGGGAAAGCATACAGCTACCAGATTGCTACCCCGGAGAAGGCTCTTTGTGATATGCTATATATCCAGAAGCCACCAGTCTATTCCGTGAAGGATCTAAAGTACCTGCTGTTTTCTGACCTGCGGATCGATGAGGAAGAGTTCTCTAAGCTGAATCGGGAAGACTTGCAGTTCCTTTGTCCGAAATATCATAAAGCGACATTGACGCAACTTTCCTTGTTTTTGAATCGGGAAGGACGATGAGCATGATGAGCAGTATACAATCGATGCTGGAACGATACTAGCCTAAAACCGCAGAGGCATATCGCAATGCCCTGAAAGAAATCGTACAGGAAATCGCTTTGTACGGTATGAGCAAGAGCGGATTCTTTCAGAAGGGCGCATTTTATGGAGGAACTGCCTTGCGGATTTTCTACGGACTGCATCGTTTTTCTGAGGATATGGACTTCTCTTTGATGTATCCGGATCCATCTTTTGCATTATCCGACTATCTGCCAGCTGTTGAAGAGGAACTATCTGCGGTTGGCCTCAAGATGCATGTGGAGCAGAAGAATAAAACGAAGGTGACAGATATCCAGTCTGCATTCATCAAAGGCGGCACTCTGATTCAGTTCATCAGCATTCAGCAGACGGATGAAATACTGATTCCTGGTATCTATAAACAGGAGCAGTTGAAGATCAAGCTGGAAGTTGATACGAACCCACCGCCAGGAGCAGTCGGAGCGATGGGATGCCTCCAAGCGATTGACGCTACAAGATGCAAAGGAACTGCTCAAAGACCGTTTTTCTCAATTGGATTTTGAAGCAGCAAAGAAGGATGTCATCCCCTTTCTGGCGGATACATCCGAACTAGAGCTTTGGAATCAGGCCTTCTTTCAAGCAATTACGGAGAATCTAACGGCGAGTACACCAATGGAACAAAAGCGGACGCGTTGAGACAGGATGTCCATCATGGACATCCTCATCATTCATAAAAAATCCACTTGCAGTCATCCTGATAGGATGTTGCAGGTGGATTTTTTATTTCTACCAGAGCTTGAGGTGAAAAAAAGCGGCGGCTCCCTGCATCGGCCAATCCCTATAATGAGGATAGATTCATAGAAAGAGGTGAGCAGGATGCTGTATTCCAAACGCATTCATCGGGAGGCCCCGTTTGAGGTCGTGCCGATGGAAGATTATGATTTTCAAGGAATCCCCGAGGAAGAGTATATGGGACAGACGATCTGGGATGGCGAGAAACTGGTGACAGAAGAAGAATGGCAGTTGCAGCTGCAAGAAGAGAAGATGACGCAGCATAAGGGGGTGTAAAAATGGCGTATCGGAAGAGCGCGTCGAGCCGCAAAGACATCTATCAGGAGATCACGAACCGGATTATCGAAGAAATGGAAAAAGGAGAGCTTCCCTGGCAGAAAGCCTGGAATGGAAAGGTCGGTGCTGCGCTAGTCGCTTCCCCAGTGAACGGCGCAACAGGAAGGCCGTACTCGAAGGAAAATCTGATTTATCTCTCTTGCATCATGGACTCGAAAGGCAGCAAGGATCCTCGCTTTTTCACTTTCCATCAGGCGCAGACGATGGGCTATAGCATCAAGCGTGGTTCGCATGGTGTAGCCATCAAACAGGGCTTCTATGCGACGAAGGATAAAGATGGGAATCCGTTGCCAGAAGATGAATACCATTGGACTTCCATCATCTCAACGGTGTTCCATGCGTCGGACATGGTTCAGCGGGTGCCGGTGCTGGACAAGGACGGAAAGCAGGTCGTGGAGCCGGTAAAGGAGGAAGACGGGAAACCTAAGATTGGAAAAGACGGCCAGCCCATTGTCAGGCGTGTCTTCCGTGAAGAGCCTCTGCCGCCTTATGTGCCGAAGAAACAAGGCTACACGCATGAAGAGACGCTGGAACTCGCCGAAGAGATGCTGCGCCTCAGCGGAGCAGTCATCAAGCATGACCAGGCAGACCGTGCCTTTTATCGGCCTTCTACGGATGAGATTCATCTGCCGCCGGAGGCTGCCTTCAAGGAGCTGGCCGGATACTATGCGACTGCATTGCATGAGTTGGGACATTGGACTGGCCATTCCAGCCGTCTGAACCGCGACATCCAGAACCCCTTTGGTTCTCCTGCTCATGCCAAGGAAGAGTTGCGTGCTGAGATGGCTTCCACCTACCTATCGGCAGATCTCGGCCTGCCCTTGAATTCCATCAGTCATGCAGCTTATACGCAGGGCTGGTTAAAAGCCCTGAAGGACGACAAGATGGAGTTCTTCAAGGCTGCAAACGATGCACAGAAAATCGCCAATTACTTGAAGGGAATCGTGAAGGAACGCTTGCAGCAACTGGATGAGCAGCATACAAAACAGGATGCTGGGAAGAAAGAGGAGCAACCTGCTCCGAAGGAAGAAAAAGCTGCTTCGGTTCCAACCGTAGAACCGGAAGATGATAAGATTATCATTCCCTATAAATATTATCTGAATGAACGTCCTGCTGACCTAGGCAGTGTCCCTAAAGGCTTCATTCAGCTGGATGAGGAGGATCGTGGAGGCCGATACGGCGCGATTTACTACGATCATCCGCTTACGCCGGAAGAGATCAAGCAGTATGAACTGAACCCTGACCTGTATTATCAGGCACAGCAGCAGGTGCATATTACCATCTACCAGGCGGCAAAAGATGCACCCTGGCGAAATGCTTCTTTACAGGAAGCTGCCGGGAAGGCCGCAGACTTTTCGCAGTATACTGCCGTTCATCACGAGACTCGCAAGGCCGATGTCGGTGTGACTGAGCTGCTTGACCAGATGTACGATAAACTACAGGGCGCAGATATGCCGAAGCTGAGCATCAGTGACATCATCCGTGTGAATGACCGCTGCTTTTACGTGGATGACGTAGGTTTCCAGGAAGTCACAATCCATCCACTTAAAGACAAGCAGTTCCTGCTGCCTATCGCGAGCAGCGAAGTGGAGTCCATCAAGCAGGCGCAAAAAGAAAGCGTAGGCGCAGAGAAATTCGAGGCATATCAGAAGCGATTCCAGAAGGTCTTCCTGGAAGGGGTGCAGGCTACCGCTGAGACATGCATCGGAAATCCGGTCAAGCAGTATAGCCGGTTCATCTACAACTCGTCCATCGAAAGGGGCTTGTCCAGTATCCGGCCTTGTGACCAGAAAGCATGGCAGGAAGCCGACCGAACATTCATCCGGGATTCCTGCGTCAATGCTTTGGGTGAGCCGTCTGCTATCGCTGCCGCAGCTCGTGTTGTCCAGGCAAACAGTCCCTATACTGCCGTTTCTGACGATCGGAACTATGGCACGACCTTGGGGACAGACTTCATGAAGTCCCCGGAATATCGCGCAATTCGCGAAGAGAACCGCGAAATTGCACAAGTAGTGCGGCATTGACTATTGTCCTCGTCCAATTCCGCACAAACAATAAAGCGCATCTCGCTTGAGATGCGCTTTATTGTTTGTGCAAGGGGTATCATTCCACCTGCCACCAAAAGTTTACCCATCAATCAGGTGCTTGTTCCTGAGGCCACGGATCGACTCCGCCATCGTCTGCATCCCCTCGTCACGATGCATGTAGTCCTGGATCCGGAATCCTTGGCTGCTGCGGATGACGTTCTTGGTGCTGTCTGTCGAGAGCAGCACTTCAAAAGCGGCTACACGCCCACCGTTCCGAGAGGGGAGGAGTTTCTGCGCGGCGATGGCAAGAAAGGAATTGGCCAGCTCGTTGCGAATCTCCTGGTGACGTGTGGCCGGAAAATACTGGACGAGACGATCGATTGCTTCCACTGCATTGGCGGAATGCAGCGTCGTGAAGACCAGATGACCTGTTTCTGCGGCGGCTAACGCAGTAGTGATGGTTTCAGCGTCACGCATCTCACCAATCAGGATGACATCGGGATCCTGTCGGAGGGATGCACGCAGACCTTCCAAAAAACTGATACAGTCACGTCCGACTTCTCGTTGCGAGATGACGGCGCGTTTCATCTGGAATTGGTATTCGATGGGCTGTTCAATCGTAATGATGTGTACGGGAGATTCCGCGTTGATGGCATCCAGGAGCGCGGCAAGCGTGGTCGTCTTTCCGCTGCCTGTCGGCCCGGTGATGATGACCATGCCGTGCTTGCGATGGCGTATGTCCTGAAGCGGCCCAGGGATGCGCAGTTCTTGCATGGACGGAATGCGGTTTTGGATAAGGCGAAAGGCCAGTGCCATCCCGTTGGCGTCGCGGAATGCATTGACGCGGCAGCGAATGGCACGGCCGTCCTTACTCCAAATTTGATACCCTGCATCTGCGCTGCCCGTCTTCTGCAACTCTTTCTGTTGCGCTTCGTTCAGAAGTGTCTTCATGATAAAGGCGTGAATGTCTTCTCCTGCCAGTGGTGCAGTGAGTTCTGTGAGCGTTTCCAACTGGCCATCACGACGTATGACAGGGAAGATTCCGCTGCAAATGTGCAGATCCGAACCGTGCCTTTCATATGTCTGCTGTAACAATTTATCTATATAGTCTTTTTCTTTTGCCGACATGACTGTTCACCTCATAATTGAATTGCTTACATCATCTTCGATGTATCGTTCTTCAAGTCCTCGCGTTCACTCTCACTCAGCAGTGACCAGTCATCCGGGAAGTCCTTTTTGCTCTTGGCAACCAGAACCGCACAATCTGTATTGCCCGCCATGGCGGCGGCAATCATATGCGGCGGTTCCATGTATCCCATAGCTGGCGTCGCCTCCGTTGCCCGGTAGAGTGTCTGATTTCGATCCCGATAGGATTGATGGCGTGCTGCATCTGCCTGCGCTTTTGCTTCGGTGATGGCAGCAGCAATGACCTGATGCTCTTGCTGGACTTTTTGATAGGCCATAGCCTGCGGTGCATTTTTGCGCAGGATGCCCGCGCAGATTTCCTGTATCTTCGCCTGTGCCTCCATCGATGCGCAGGAAGATTCCAAGCGGCTGCGCCATTCCTGTAGCTTCTTTTGCTGCGCCGTGCTTTCTTCTGGAGAAAGTTTACCGGCAGCGGTTTCCTTTGCAAAATCACGCTCAGCGGCCCGCAGTTTCTTGAATTCTCCTTTTGTATAGACATTCTCCGCCATCGCCCTGGCACGTGCCGGAGAAATGACATGCTTGGCAAGCTGGCGCATTTCTGCACGAACCTTATGTTCTTTGGCATAGAGTTCCTTCAACGACAGATCCATGTAATCCGCAACAGCTCCAGCAGTATAAGACGGAGACTGTCGCAGGGAATCCGTCAACCGCTTGTACCGGTCTTGCAGATTGGCCAATTCTTTTTCCTGCTGCTGGATTAGACCGTCGATTTTCGCTTTGGTCAATCGGGCGTCAAAGAGAAGATTGCCAGCGTGGCGCATGATATCCCGCTTGGTGTGTGCCTCATTCAAGCGGGCAAATATCGCGCGGATTGCTGGGGCTTGCTGACGCATAGTCTTGCGAATCTTCATGGTTTCGCGATTGATGGCCGCGCGAAGCTCTTGCAGTTGAGCAGGATCCGGAAAGGCATCTTCCTGGATGCTGCTGTAGAAATCCTGCCAATGTTTCAGTTCCTGTCCGGCTGCCTTGAACGTCTGCCAGGCTTCACGCTCATCCTCTGTCATGAACGCCAGCATAGATGATTCCGTTGCTTCTGCTGCCCAGATGGAAGCATCAAATGCCGCCTGGAGGGCATCTTGCTGACTCTGGATTTTTTGCAGCGTGCCAGCGAGTGCGGCTTTCTCGTCTTGGTTCAGCAGCCCATCGAGCTGCTTTGTGTTGGCTTCCAGCTCCTGTATGCGTTTCATCAGCTTGTCGCGACGCATTCCATCCATCAGGAATGTCTTTGCGACAATATTTTTTTCTTTTGACTGATTCAGGGCGCGAAGTTTTTTCTGAGCAAGAACGTTCCGGTTTCCCCGCTCCAAGAGAGCAAGCGGGCCTACCGCGCGTTCTGGAACACGGTCAAGCAGCTCCGCCAGGAACGTATTGCCTTTGGCCAGGGCTTCCTGGCGGCGTGCTTTCAGACTGCGGTGATCCACGCGGACGGGAATGCCGTATTTCGCCAGTACCTCATTCTGGATTCGTGCAAAATCTTCACGGAGGACAGAAAGGTTCTTGGCGCGATCCTTCCCGTTCCAGATGCCAGACTTGCGGCAGCCACCTTTTTCGGGGTGATTTGGATTGACCCGCGAAAAAAATACGTCTGGCTGCCGTTCCTGTTTCCGCTCGCAGTCATCGATTTCACGCGTCGAGAACATCAGATGCACATGCGTATGGTGTTCGCCGTTGCTCATCGTGCCGATTTTATCGTGGATGGCATAGGCATAATAATAGTTCTTCATGTGTGCATCCAGGAACCGCTGGATGATCTCTTTCTGTTGAGAGAGCGAGAGTTCATTTGGCAGTGAGAAGACAATCTCTTTGTACCGCTCTCCGTTGTCGCGTTCGTGCTGATCCGCAGCACGGAAAAAGTCCAGCGGATTGTCTTTCGCCCATTTTGGAAGATGGTGCGCTTTATAGACGCAGCCGCCTCGCTGCTCGAAGACGGATTCGCGGTTGATGTACTGCACATGGCTGGAAGCGAATGTCTTATCAAGATGATATTGCAGATTGTGCAGGATTTCCTTCACGCTTGCTTCGACTGCATTTTTTCGAGGGCCAGATACATCCCATCGCAGCTTAGGAAGGGAATCTTGTCGTCTTCGGATGCGTCGCTGTAGCTGATGGCTCGCATTGCGAGACAGAAGCACGTCAGGCTGTCGCCCCGATAAAACCACATTCCCGCCGGACAATGCTGGCAGGCTCCATCCTGTTCTGGCAATTTCTGTGACGGTATGTCGTTCAGTGTCGGACTCAAGAATTCCCGATCCGCTTTCTCTGCCTCCGGATCCGATGGGGAAGGCGCCGGGGATTCCAGAGGGGAAGATGATATCTCCTGGGGAGAAGACGGGGACTCCGTAGCGTCCTCCGGCTGCTTCAAAAATTCGTCGCTCATGTTCTTGCTCCTTTATCTTTCGCGTGACAGCTTCCTGATGAAGCTGAGATTGAAACTGGATGTCCAGGTGAAGCTGGCTGGAGGCCGCAACTGCCTGCTGCTGGAAGCGTTCCTGCCCCCGCAGTTCCAACGCATTGCCGTAAAGCCGTTTGGCTACTTCTAGCGCAATGGCAACGGTTTGCGTGGAAGCGTTGCGCGATACCCGGATACCGGAATCGTCTTGCTTGATGACGCCGAATGGACTGCTGTAGAGGAGCAGTTCTCTTCCGGGGGCATGTTCTTGCAGTTCCGGCCCCGTGATCACATTCTCCGTAGGCATCTTGATGAGTTCCCGCTCATCGGCATCCTGGTAAGGCCCTTCGCGGTTGATGTATTTGACGTGTTGCAGAGCAGAGGTCTGCTTTCCGCCCTTTCGCCTGTCTGATTTTATCTCGAAATGAAAGACCGCCATGGCCAGCCTCCTTTCGTCTCTCTTAGCCAACGGCAGGTTCAGCGAGCGCAGTGAGCGGCAGAATACCCTTTAGGGTGATGTCCATCGTGGACATCGAAAACGGCTCCTCGCCGTATCCCCCGAGTTTCTCGCAAGAGAAACTCCTAACTGCACATCTCGTTCCCCTGACACAACTCATTATAACACAGCCAAACCACAACATATAGTATTTTTATAGATATTTTTGCCGGACTATATACAACATGTAGTGGTTCTGCTATAATAGGGCTAAAAGGAAATCTGAGGTGAATGTCATGGATCGTCTCGCGAGACAGGAAGCGCGTCTGAAGAGGATTGAGGATCAATTGGTCCGGTCGTCGCAGGAAACACGCAAGTTGGAGCGTCAGATTCAAAGACTCAACCAACAAAAACGCTATCAGAAGCTCATCAAAGCAGGACTCCTGTTTGAAGAAGCGGGCATTCTGGATAACTATGACCGGGAAACGGTCTTGATTTTCTTGAAGCAACTACAAGCCCAGCAAGAGAAGGGTGATTAGATGGATGACAAGAAGATTGATGAATCGATTGCAGCGAAAGAAGGGAAAATCCGGTCAATTGACAACAAGGTTGCCGAATTGACGGAACAGAAAAAGAAACTGATGGAGTCCATCAGCAACTTGAAGGAAAAGAAGGTTGCGCGTTTCAGCCGCCAGCTCTTAGATGGGTTGCGGAAAAATGGCGTGCCGCTGAACCAGGAAACCCTGCAAAGTCTCTTGGCCGCAGCTAAACCGGAAGAAGATCCGCTTGAAGCTGACGAGCAGAAAGAGACCACAGAGACGGCAGAAGAGCATCCTGAAGGAGCAGCCAACCAGGCAGAAACGCCGTTCCAACCGGCACCAGGGAATGGTCTGTTTTCGTCTGTTCATGAAGTCAGGGGTTGATTCGGATGCGACTCTTTATCGCCGAAAAGCCCAGCCTTGCACAAGCCATCGCGCATGGACTGGGGCATATGTCGAAGCGGAACGGATATATCGAGTGCGGAAATGACATCGTTACGTGGTGCTTCGGCCATATCTTACAACAGTATGATCCGGAGGATTATGACAAGAATCTTCATGCCTGGCGGCTGGAAGACTTGCCAATCATCCCGGAACATTGGAAGAACAAAGTATCCAGTAGTGCAAAAGAGCAATACGAGGTCATCAAGTCCCTGGTGGCAAAAGCAGACTGCATTGTCAACGCGGGTGATCCGGATCGGGAAGGGCAGCTGCTCGTAGACGAAGTCTTGAACCAGCTTGGCGTTCTGAATCAGAAGCCGGTTCAGCGCATCCTGCTGAATGCACTGGATGAGAAATCCGTCAAGACCGCGTTGGCGGATATTCGGGACAACCGTGATTTTGTCGGGCTGCGCAATTCTGCGTTGGCAAGGCAGCGTGCCGATTGGCTGATTGGGATGAATCTCACGCGCATGTATACCATCCGTTCACAGAAGGCTGGCTACACCGGTACGATCAGTGTAGGACGTGTGCAGACGCCGACGACTGCATTGGTCGTGCGGCGTGAATTGGAGATTCGCAACTTCAAGCCAAAAGACTACTACCTCTTTCAGGTAGATTGGGCGCATCCAAATGGCGTAATCTCAACGACATGGAAGCCACAAGAACAGGCAGAGGGACAAGACGAAGAAGGGCGTCTTATCAAACGCAATCCTGCCGAACAGCTCGCAGAAGAAATCCGGCAGGAGCCTGGTGTCGTGGAATCTGTTGAACAGAAGAAAGGACAGTCGCAGCCAAAACTGCCATATTCGCTGTCCTCTCTCCAGATTGATGCAGGCAAGATCTACGGCTATTCTCCGCAGGAAGTGCTGGATACACAACAGAGTTTATACGAAAAGAAACTCACCACGTATCCGCGGTCGGACTGCGATTATCTGCCGACCAATCAGCTGGCCGATGTGCCGCTTGTCTTGAAAAGCCTGCGGGCGTTGACGGATGACCTTGCTCAAATGGTGGAACATGCCGATCCTGCGCTGCGCAGTCGGGCTTGGAACGACAAGAAAATCTCTGCACACCATGCCATCATCCCGACAACGATTACGCCGGAATGGGACAAGCTGACGGAGAAGGAACAGAACCTATATACATTAGTAGCGAAAGCCTACCTTGCGCAGTTCTATCCGCCGCAAACCTTTTTGTCCACAAAGATACAGATCCGCTGCGCAGGTGAATCCTTCCATGCATCCGGTAAAGTCATTTTGGACGATGGATGGAAGCAGCTCTATCACGGAGCCTTGGAGGAGAAGGAAGGAGAGAATCATCCGGAGATAAAGCTCCCTGCCGTGAAGCAGGGGGATGCCGTTTCGTTCCAGGAGAGCCGAATCCAGACGCGCACGACGAAACCGCCAGCGCGCTACAATGCGTCCACCTTGCTGAAGGCCATGAAGGAAATCGGCAAGTATGTGAAGGATGCTTCCTTGAAGGCAACCTTGAAAGATTGTTCCGGTATCGGCACGGAAGCAACAAGAGCTGGCATCATTGAGACTATCCAGAAGAGAGGCTTCGTTTCTGTTACGCGTCAGAAGAATCTAATCCCGACCGAGAAGGGATACCTGCTGTTGCGAATTCTGTCGGATAGCATTACGTATCCGGATATTACTGCCCGCTGGGAACAGAGCTTGGACGCTATCAGCCGCAAGGAGATGCGGCTGCAAGATTTCTTCCAAGAGCAGAGCCGGTTCGTGCAGCAACTGCTGGAAGAAGCAAAGAGCTGCGAGATTCCCCCGCCAAAAGATGTGGTGCGCTGCCCCAAATGTGGTAGCCCCATGATGCGTCGCTGGACAACAAAGAACGGAAAGAAGAGTTACTTCTGGGGATGCTCCAAGTATCCGGAATGCAAGACGACTTTGCCAGATCGGAATGGGAAACCCGTTTTTGAAGAGATGGGATACCATCCGAAGAAGAAACAGGGGAAAACGAATGCGGGGCCGTTTCGCTATAAGAAACCGACGGAATGAGAGGTGGCATGATTCATGAATCTCGTAGTTTTATCTGGGCGTGTCTCAACCGACATGGTACTTCGCTACACCAAGAAGGGAACGTCTGTCGTCAGCTTTGACATTGCCGTTCGTAAATCGTTCACAAAAGATGCCGAGGGGAATTATCCGACGGACTTCTTTCATATCGTTGCCTGGAACAGGCTGGCAGAATCCTGCCAGAAAAACTTAATCAAGGGGCGCATGGTACTGGTCAAAGGCAGCCTGGCAAATGATGATTATAAAGACGAACAAGGCACCGCTCATAGGAAGACCATCATCAAAGCAGTCATGGTTGAGTTCCTGGATTCTCGAAAAATCCAGCTGACGCAGTCTGCTGTATCCCATGATGAAAAGGGCCAGGCTGCGGATGCTCCTGCATCCGGAGACACGGACTCATCTGCCACAACGTCATCTTCGTATCAGGCGTCATTGGATATTCCTGATGAGGAAATCCCATTCTGAGAGGCAGCAGAGGATGAATGATATTTGTAAAATTCCGTTGCAGCATAATGGTCTGACTGAACAGCAGCTTGATGCGATGGATCAGCTGGAAGCGATACATGCTTATCAGGAGAAGCAATGTAAGTGCCATAGAGCCAGGGCTTGGCAAAAGATTGTAGGCGTAAAGAGTACCATGATTCGGATAAAAGAAAAAATGTTCAAGATTGGCAAATGAAAAGAGGTTATATACATGGAAGAAGAGACACAGGAATATCTGGACGGGAAGGCCGATACGCCCGCTGATGATGAGATGCTTCAGGATGAGCAAGCTGATGACAAGACCAGTTCAAAGCAGGAAAAGTTCAAAGAACTTGCCACAAAGCGAACCAATGACATCTGTCATCGCATCCAGCAGCTTGGCAAACTGGCCAATCGCAATGCCTATGCCTACGATGACCAGCAGGTCAATTTGATTTTCTCCACCATCGAGGAACAGCTCCGTCTGGCAAAAGGAAAATTCCAGGAAGCGGGGGAAATGCAGAAATCCTTCATTACCCTATAATGAGAATAGGGGGATTCCGGATGAAAAGACCTTGGCAGCTTTCAGGCGGTCTCATCATTGGCCTCGTCAGCATTGCCGTTTTCATATTCTTGCCGCGCTACCTGATGTACAGTGTGCAGGAAAAGGGTGAGGAATACATCGAGTCCTTTCCTTCCTACGAATCAATCCGGGATGCCGGAGATGCTTCTTTCTCGATGCGTGTTTGGCAAACCGCCTCGGGAAAGGAGAAGGTCATTTCCTATACTGGTTCTACTGATATCTGTATCCTGCCGCAGTACACCGTCTACTTCGTCGTGCATCCTGACGGTTCCCATAAGGCGTTCACCAGCCGCTGGTATCTCGGCAGGATCATGAACGGATCGGAGAAGTAGTCCTGTAGCCCATCTGCAAAAGCGGATGGGCTATTTGTGTTAAATCGAGATAGAAAATCAGGATAGACAAAGGAGCGTCTGTCTGATACAATAATCTATTGATTATCATGAAATAAAGGACGGATTTTTATACATGAAGATTATCGATGGAAAAGTTCACCGTTTCGTTGAACTAATAGTATACGGATGCCAGATGAACCAGAGCGATGCAGAGCGCATGATGGGACAGCTCCGCACGATCGGCTATGAGCGGACGGAGTCGATGGATGAGGCTGACCTCATCCTCATCAACACGTGCTGCGTGCGCGAGACGGCGGAGGACCGCGTCTACGGCAAGATCGGTGAGATCAAGCGCCTCAAGCGCGAGCGCCCGGAGCTGATTTTCGGCATCACGGGCTGCATGGCGCAGAAGGAGGGCGATGCGCTCATCAAGCGCGCGCCGCACATCGACTTCGTGCTCGGCACCAACAAGGTCCACGAGCTCACACGCGTCGTGCAGGAGATCCAAGCGGAGCGCGGCCACGTCGTCGATGTCCAGCTCGGCGAGACGGAACTGCCGGACGATGTGCCGGTCGCACGTGCGGGCAGCCTCTCGGCCTGGGTGCCGATCATGTACGGCTGCAACAACTTCTGCACGTACTGCATCGTGCCGTACGTGCGCGGCCGCGAGCGCAGCCGTCTGCCGGAGGACATCGTGCGCGAGGTCGAGGAAGCCGTGAAGAACGGCTATGAGGAAGTCACGCTGCTCGGCCAGAATGTCAACTCCTATGGCAAGGACCACAAGCTCGCGGATTTCGCGGATCTTCTGAAGATGGTCGATGAAGTGCCGGGCATCCGCCGCGTGCGCTTCATGACGTCGCATCCGAAGGACCTATCCGACAAGGTCATCGCAGCCATACGCGACGGCGAGCATCTCTGTGAGCACATCCATCTGCCGGTCCAGTACGGCAGCAACCGCATCCTCAAGGCGATGAACCGCGTCTACACGGTGGAGTCGTACCGCGACCTCGTGCGCCGCATCCGCGCGGCTATCCCCGAGGTGAGCCTGACGACGGACCTCATTGTCGGCTTCCCGGGCGAGACGGACGAGGATTTCCAGCAGATGCTCGACTTCCTGCGCGAGATCCGCTACGATTCGGCCTACACCTTCATCTACTCGAAGCGGTCGGGCACCCCCGCGGCGACGATGGAGAACCAGGTCGAGGAGTCGGTCAAGAAGGAGCGTTTGAGTGCGCTCATGGTTGTGCAGAACGAGATCAGCCTCGCCATCAACGAGAAACTGCTCGGCAAGACGCTGGAGATCATGGTCGAAGGCCCGAGCAAGAACGATGCATACGTCTGGATGGGCCGCACGCGCACCAACAAGATCGTCTTGTTCGCGCATGCGGGCGAGAAGCCGGGCGACTTCATCGACGTTCGCATCACGCACCCGCAGACCTGGGTCCTCAAGGGCGAGCGCGTATCATAAGAGAAATGACAGGCGTGCTGGCATCTTGTCAGCACGTCTTTTATCCAGTTTATCCAGTCTATCCAGGAGGTGTAAGTATCGATGGAAATGACGCCGATGATGCAGCAGTATCTCGCGACAAAGGAACAGAATCCGGGCGCGATCCTGTTTTTCCGCTTAGGCGATTTTTATGAGATGTTCTTTGAAGATGCCAAGCTCGTCTCAAAAGAGCTTGGCCTGACGCTGACGAGCCGCAGCAAAGGACAGGATGCGCCGATGTGCGGCGTGCCGTATCATGCAGCCGAGACGTATGTCAACAAGCTCGTCAAGCGCGGCTACAAGGTGGCCATCGCCGAGCAGATCGGCGACCCGAAGGCGAAGGGCCTGACGAAGCGCGAGGTCATCAAGGTCGTGACGCCGGGCACGATCCTCTCGGAGTCGGCCCTGCAGGCGACGCAGAACAACTACATCGCGCTCATCTATGAAGCGGGCGAGAAGATCGTGCTCGCCGGTGCTGATATCTCGACGGGCGAATGCTTCTACGGCATCTACGAGGGCGGCAACCGCCTGCAGATGCTCCTCGATGAACTCTACCGCCTGATGATGCCGGAACTCCTCGTTGTCGGCGAGCCGTCATTTGCAGATGCGCTCAAGGAGTTCGCTGCTCTGCGCCTGCCGCACTGTTCGTTCACGCCGATTGCGGAGATCTCGCACAACGTCGAGGACCGCATCGTCGAGCACTTCGAGGCAGCGCAGCGACCGGCGCAAGAAGAGGCGCAGGAGGCAGTGGCGACGCTGCTCGACTACCTGCACGAGACGGTCCGCACAGACCTCACGCAGCTCAACCAGCTGACGTACCTCGATGCCTCGGAGAATCTCGTCGTCGACACGTACACGTTGCGCAATCTCGAGATCACGCGCAACCTGCGCGACGGCGGCAAGAAGAACACGCTCTTAGACGTCCTCGACTTCACGGAGACGGCGATGGGCAGCCGCCTTCTGAAGAAGTGGCTCGAGTACCCGCTCTTGAGCATCGCGGGCATCACGCAGCGCCTCGATGCCGTCGAGGAACTCGTCCGTGATTTCTCGCTGCGCGGCGGCGTGCGCGACGGCTGCCGCGAGATCCACGACTTCGAGCGCCTCCTGACGCGCATCGAGGTCGGCACGGCCAATGCGCGCGACCTCATCGCGCTCAAGGTCTCTCTGCGCTGTCTGCCAGGAATCCGCGAGAAGCTGAAGGGGGCAAAGTCTTCGATGCTCAAGCAGGCCGAGGCGAAGGTGGAGACCTTCGATGATCTCGTCGACCTCTTGGAGCGCGCGATTGTCGAGGACCCGGGCATCAGCCTGCGCGAGGGCGGCATCATCAAGACGGGCTACAACGAGGAGCTCGACGAGTATCGCCGCATCTCGCACGACAGCAAGGCGATGCTGCAGGAGATTGAGGAGCGCGAGAAGGAGCAGACGGGCATCAAGGCGCTGAAGATCGGCTACAACAAGGTCTTCGGCTACTACATCGAGGGGCGCCACAGCGGCGCGG